>ERZ778024.3468-NODE-3468-length-11449-cov-6.516588_pt1 | contig 11449 bp, 14 predicted proteins | sample MGYA00375754_ERZ778024 | MGnify/ENA primary metagenome ERZ778024 (study PRJEB29350, sample SAMN05389827) | bioreactor metagenome | isolation source: Thiocyanate bioreactor | place: South Africa: University of Cape Town | collected 2014-02-18 ... | reverse complement strand
GATTGAAATAAGTCAAATAGTTCAAAAAAAAAAGGAATGTGATGTGATTTCAAGTTTAGAAAATAATAATATGAAATAGTTTTACTTTTTCAAGATCACTCATTTTTTATTTACTAATTAATTCATAATAATATTCCTCGAAAAATTTGCTAATCTTTTCTCAACAATAAAAAAAATTAGTCTAACACACTCAAACCCTATCTTAATGCCGTTCGCGCATCTCTCAATGCAGCAATGTGCTTAGAAAACTTCTCTTCACAAGTTGTTGAAAGACACAACAAACCAGAAATCGAAGCCAAGTTCTTTTTTTATTTTTTTTAAATTCATTTTTCAATCCTCTTAGGGTTTTTTAAAAAACAAAGTTTTGTGGATCTCATATAAATTTTTCATAATTAATATTAATAAATAACAATAATAATATTTTAATTTTAATTTTAATTCAAATAGAGCAAGCAAGGAAGTTCTTCTCACTCCCTTAACTCTTAGTCGTAATGAAAATGAAAGAGTTTTAATTGAAAGCTCCATTAACTCAATTCGTTTGAGCATTAAAATTAAACAAGCTGACGAAATTGAAGTTCTTCTTTGTCATAAACTTACACGTTTCTTGATGCAACGTGCTGAAAACTTTGTTGTTCTCAGAAGAAAAGCCATTCAAGTGATTTTTTTTTTCTTTTTCTTTGAATTCACTTTTGTTATTTTTATTTAAAGAACAAATCAATCTGATATATAAACTATTTATTATTAGGGATATGATATTAGCTTTTTGTTTACTAACTTTCATACCGAACAAATGTATAAACACAAACTTGTTGACTTTGTGATTCAATTTATGGAAGAAGTTGATAAAGAAATCAGTGAAATGAAATTGAGCTTGAATGCCCGTGGAAGAGTTGTCGCAGAAGAGTATCTCAAACAAGTAATTATTTTGTTTCTCTACTTTTTTTTTTCAAGTAATTACTTTTTTCCATTTTTTTTAAAAAACCACTTTTTTCTTTTCTTTCTTTTCTTTCTTCTTTAGTTCATGTAAACTGGAAGAAAGGAACTGGAGTGTGATGTAAGACAATAAATTCCAAACAACAATTAAAATCTTATTTTTTTTTCTTCTTCCCTCTGATTTCTTCGCCTTCCTTTCTCAACCTTTTACTTTCCTTCCTTGTTTTGAACCTTTTTTTCCAAAGACCTCCTTGGATCTTTTGTTTTCACATACTTCAAACCTTTCTTGCACTCGGGGAATACTCTTTACATTCCTTTGCAAGCGGGAAACTTTTACCATAATCATAGCAAGCAAGAAAGAGAGACAAAGACATCAATTCTTTTGCTTGATGGTCATAAGAATCTTTTTTTTTTTCTCAAAAGAAAAGAAAGAAGAAAGATAATGAGAAAGAAAAAGATTTATGATCTTATTTTTTTAAAAAAAACAAATAAAACAAAAGATAACTTGATCAACTTTTGAAAATCTTTGCAGAGTGAGTTCAAGAGGAATGAGAAAGTTATTTTGCTTTCCTTCCTTTTTCGCTTTCTTTTTGATTTTACAGGATCATAATAAAATAAAATGATTTCATATTTTTCGGAGAGAAAAAAAAATGAAAATCAAAATCAAAAAGAGAACAAATTAATTATTCATTTCTATAATTTTTGTTCCCTTTTAAAAAACAATTGTTTTTTCTTTTTTTCACTTTTTTTCTTCTCCAAAAACAAAAAAGAAGTCAAAGGAATTTGGTGGTTATGTATAAATAGGACCCTTGGACAACCTTTTACATTTCCAACATCGTTACTATTATTATTTTTTTCATCCTTTTATTGCTTCAGAACAAGATCTTTTTTCATTTGAACCTATTTTGTAAAATTTCATTTCTTGTTTTTTTAATATTTTTTGTAAGAAAGAAAAAAAATGAATTTTGAAACATTCAGAAAGACAAAAACAAAAAGATCGAAAACCATACCTCCAACACTAAAAAACAACACATTGACAAAAAGATCAAATATTTGTTGAACAACCCAAACACTCAAATCTCAATGAATTGGATTTTATGAAAATTGATCAAGAAAATCGATTCTCAAAAAATAATCCAAAATCAAAAATCAAAAAAATCAAAATTTAAAGAAATGAATAAAAGAAACTACGAAGAGGAAACTACGAGAAATAACCCAACAAAAAACTAAAACTAAAACTAAAGAATGAATTTGAAATAAAATTTTGAATATTTGAATAGATCTTCAATGTCTTGAACTCAAACTGCACCAAAATTTTGTTGCGAATTTTTTTTTTTCTTTCTTTGCCATTTTTTCTTTTATTTATTTTTGGTTTTTCTCTTATCTATTTTTGGTCAAAAAAAAAAACGAAAATAAAAAAACCGTTATTTTTTGAAAAACCAAAATTTAAAAATAACAAAAAGTAAAAATATAAATATAAAAAAAAAAAGAAATTCCAATTATTTTCAATTTTCAATTCAAACTCAATTTCTCATTGATTTCTTATTTAATTCTAGTAGTTTGTTTATAAATAATTGTTTTCTTTTGATCATGTCCACAAAACTTAAATATGGATCCCTATCAAAAAACATTGGGAGATTAACAAAGTTATCAAGCCCAAGAAAAGCTGAATCCCCTGGATTGAAAGCAAAGAAGAAATCGGATGAATGTCCTAGTGGACTCAAAAAATTATCAGGAAATAAGTAGATATTTATTGTTCATTTTCAATTCATTCTTATTTTTTAATAATTTTAATAAATAATTAGAAATGTCACTCCAGAACTTGTTGAATGGATCAATTCACTTGAACCTTTTCAAAAACAACAAGTTATAAAACACCCTAACTTATGTGATTTGGAAAAGAGTGGATTCTTTTCGTATGTTTTTTTTTATTTTCTATTTCTATTTGTATTTATTTATTTATTTTTTTTTTTTATCTATTCTTTAGACCTCCAAATGAAAAATCTAAAGGAAAGGAAAAAGAAAAAGAAAAAGAAGAAAAGGAAGTAGAAGATAAAGAAAATTCACCAACAACCCCAACTAATAAAATTCTCTTTTCACCTCAACGTAAATTTGATTCTCCTGAAGTTAGGACCCAAAAGGGCGGAAAGCTTTACGTTCGAAGTATTATTTAATTTTTTTTTTGTTTTTTTTTGAATTATTCCTCACAATCTCTTTTCTTTTTTCTACTTTTAGTTGCAGATTTAAAAAATGTCCCATTAATTGGAAAATGTATTTTATTTTTTTCAAAAAAAACAAACAAACAAACAAGATTTGAAAGATTTAAATCACCTTTCTTCTCAATAATAGCTGAAAAGAAAGTCTTATATGGTCTTGTAACCGTTCTCTCTTGTACTTTACCAACTAGTGTTTTAGATTATAGTCAAAATATTCAATTTGAAGAAGGGTTTTTATTGTATGTTTTTTTATTGCTTTTCTTTTTTTCTCCTTCTTCCTCCAAAAAAACAAACGAACTCATCTATTTTCTTTCTTTCTTTCTTCAACAATTAGTGATGTAAATGGCGATTTTGATATTAAACTTGAATTATTTATTCAAACAAAAAATAAAGATGAACATGATAAATATCAAATTCCAGAATCTCTTGGAGTTTTAGTTTTTAAAGTGAGCCTTTCATTTCTTTGAAAAAAATTAACTTTCCTTTTTTTTTTTTTTTCACACTTAACAAAAAGAATAACTATATTTATTTATTTATTCTAATCGGATGATTTCTAATTTTTAGGGACTTTCAGTTGTTTCTATTGAAATGTTAACAGGAACTTATTACTTAACAAAAGATGAAAAAGATACAGATATATCAGTTACACTTCAGATTGCAATGAAAATTGAAGAAAATGTAATTTTAGAATTTTTTTTTTTCAATTATTTTCATTAAATCTTTAATCCAAAAAAAACAAAAAAACAAAAAGCTCAAAGATGTTCATCGTGAATCATTGCCTGAACCTGATTTCTCTGGTTATCTCTCGAGACAAATTCCAATTGGAGATATATATGTATATTTGATTCTTTTCCTTTATTAATAAATGATTTTGATTTAAATTTTTATTTCTAATCCTATCTTTTAGAAATGGAACTTGGAAGAATGTGAACTAAGAGGAAGAAAATTAAGATTCTATGATCGAGTTATTTTCTTTTTCTTTTTTTTTTATTTGAAATTTATTTTGAATTTTTTTTAAAAAAAACCACAATTTCAAATCGATAATGATCAATCAATAATAGAATAAGGAATTGCATAGCCTCGAAATTGATATGCGAACAATTTGTAAAAAACCTAAAGGCGAAGAGATTTACCCATATAATTGTTTCTATATTCTCGTCAACTCAACCCGTGTTTATTTATTAGCAAGAAGTAAAGAAGAAATGGCCCAATGGATGGAAAAGTTGGACAAAGCATCTTCTTCTCTGTTCTAAAAAAAAAATTAAAAAAAAAATACTAACAAATTATTTAAAAAAAATCAATTTCAAAAAGTTATCATCGCTTATTTATTACATTTACTTATTTATTTATTTATTTGTGTATCTATTTACCAAGGTGCTAAATTAGCAAATGATTCTTCGCTTGAAAGGGGATTTGCCTTCGATAATGGGTTAGCAAAAAACACTCTTTTCTGATGTTTACTAGTAAATAAAGCTGACTTTGATCATCCCTATCCTCTACATTGTATGAAGAAGGTGATCGAATCATTCAGTCCAAAAATATGAAAAATATGATATCCGAACTCAACGATCTATGAAGAAATTGCTCAATGACGAAAGGGATTCAAACTACTCAAAAGATCTCATACGGGATTCACTATCCAATAACTCTGATATGAAAATGGCTAGCATCCTTACTGGTCATGCTGGGCAAAGCTTTAGAAGACCTTTGGTCTTCAACAATGTTCCGAAGGACAAATTTCCCGATCTAAACTTCAATATTGGAGATAGAGGAACTTATTTCTATAATTTTGAAAAACGAATGCAAAATTTTGCAAGATCCTCCAATTGAAGATAGGCAGGATGGTGGTCATGGGAGAAAAAAATAGACAATTGGATAATTTGGCAACAAATATTAGAACTTACATGAGGGCTATTATCAAAGAATTTTCTTCCATGAAGATTTCTAAAAAAACATTGCCGTCATTAGATGTATAATGAGCAACAATATTTCTCAATGATTCAATAACACAAAACTTCTTTGAATGTTGTTGCCCAAATCTTGGCTTTCCTCTATTATTAACGAGACTTTGTTTAGACATAAAAAAAAAAAATCAAGAATCAAAAGAAAGATATTATAATATTATTATAAAAGAAGTAAATTAAAATTACCCATCATTGTTCTTCTGAAACAATAGCTTTTCTTCAATTTTCGCTCAACGTTCCGCAACTTCTTTTGTCATCATCAATCATCAATCCTAAGTTCCATTTCTAAATCGTAAAATAATCAATCAATGATGATTATTAATAAAAAATAGATTAAACTATTTTATTAAGAAAAAAGAAACAGTTACTTGTTTGAATTTTATTTCAGAGATAACAAAGATCTTGAAAAATCTGAAAGGGACCTCTTCATCAACGGAGTGTTATTAGGCTGCAAACCGATTAAGAAAAGAAAAGGAGAGAGAAGAAAAAAAATAAATTAGAAGAGACATCTCAGCATTTCCTTCATCACGCAGATCACTCCACAAATAAAAAAATAAAACATAAAAAATTTTAAAAAAATATTCAATAAAATCACATAATATTCAAATTTAAAGAAAAGAGAAATAGTAGGATTCTACTCAAACTTTTGTTAGAAGTTCTTATAATTGAAGTTTCAAAAAAAAATTTTTTTTTTTTTTTTCCCAATAAAAAAGGTAAAGGTCAACAAAAAAAAAATAAAAACAGAAACAAAGGAGAAGGAGAACAAGTTGCTTTCAAGCAAATAATTAACCCATTGAGTCTCTTTATCATAAGGTTTGAACATTTACTTTTTTTGTTAAAGGAAATAAAACACGAAGAGAGAATCAGGAAACCAGTCCCCAAAGTTAATTGATACTTCTTGCTCTCAACATCGGATACCATTGAAAAAGAGCCATCAGCCGTCCACATAAATTAATGATGAATGATCATTCTTGTTGGAAAAAGAAAGAAACAGCAGAGAATTTTTTGAAGACTTGATGAAGAATGATGAGGATTTTAATTGTTCGAGATTATTGAATGCTAGATATAGATTTCAAATCTTTGTTAAACACAAGAAAAGGAATTGATACACTCGATCAATGAATTTGAATGAAAAAAACCATCTCAAATTTGAAGACATGCTTTATGATTTTAGAGGATGCGATATAAATATAAAATGATTGACATCAAAAACTCATCTCATCAAACATAAACAAAAATAATATCTCAATTTCTAATCAACAATAAAAATAAAATAGATTGCAAGAAATATCTATTCATTTAAGCTGAAGGATTATTATTTAAGGAAAGAAAGGAGAATCATTAAATACAATTGTTTTCCCTCCTTTTCCAAAAACCATCTTGTAATTAGAGAAAATAATGACGTTAAAAACAGTCATTAAATATTTTGAAGATATCAATGGATATTCAGCAAAATTGTTGCAATTATTTCAAGATCTTGAAAGGATTCACAAAGAATATGCATCGAATTTGAAGAAAGCTGTTGAAGAATTTCAAGGAATTAAAGAGGAAAAAATTCCCTTATTCAAAATGTTAAAGAAAAAAATGAGTTTAACCAATAATGAAGAAGAAGAAGGAGTTTATGATGGTTTAAAAAGTTCATTATGGCATGGAGTATTCAGTATGAATGAAGTAACCATTCTTTTTTTTCTTTTTTTTTAAAAAAAAAGAATTAATCAAAATAATCATTATTGACTTTTTTTAATAAAAAAAAGGATATGATAAAATCATCAAATGAACATATGGATATTGCCAACAAAATTAAAGATTCTTTGGTTAGACCAATGGAAATGTATGTAAATTTATTTGAAGGACAATTTAAAAGTCAAACAGAAGAAATTAAGAAACTTGAAAGTGCTAGATCAAAATCAAGTTTTTTTTTTTTTCCTTCTTTTTTTTTTGAATTCAGAAAAAAAAAATTTTTTCTTAGCTGATTCAATTAAGCAAGCAGAAAATTATTATGAACAACAAACTGCTAAAATATTAACACAATTTCAAAATTTTGAAGAATGGAGACAAACTACTGTGAATAAATCTTTAATGGAATATCTCTCAATTAAAAATTATGAAAATGAAGCACTTTCAACTCAATGGTGAAGAATATTTTTTGTTTTCTTTTACAAATTTTTTTAAAAAATAATAAATAAAATAAATAAAAAACAATCATTTTAGTCATGATTTGAATGCTGCTTTGAAACAAGTTGATACTCGAGAAGATTTACAAGATTTTATTGAGGATCATATTTCAATTAATGGTGGAATCGATAATACTTCATGGTTAAAAAGTGGAGAGCTTGAAATAGGTGGAGAATTACATGCTTGGAAATCTAGATATTTTGGTTTTAAAGAAAATCAACAAGAATTATATTTTTTTAGAGCTTCAACCAAAAATGAATCAGTTCCATTAAAAATCAAAGGAGTTATTTCATTAAGATATTGTCGTTTATTTGATGTTCATGAAAGTTATTTTCAAAAGAGATATTGTTTTCAACTCATTCCATGTGACCAAGCTGGGAATTTAACTGATGAAGTTGAAAAAATTACTTTTTTAGCTGCTGAAAATGAAGAAGAAAAAGGTTTAAGATATATATAAAACAACTCAAAAATAAACTAAAACTAAAACTAAAACAAATAACTAATGTTTTTTTTTCTTCTTCTTCAAAATAGCTTCTTGGATGAAGATATTAGCCACAAGTTGTTATTGGAAACCAGATCCAAAAGCTTCACCAAATCCAACATTCTCTCGATTCGGAAATCTAGATTTATCTAAAACTTGTGTTATTCGTTCAATTTCATTAAATATTTCAGAATGCCTTATTTCGACACTCAGTACAAAAGAACTTGATTTCCATTTTCTTATTCGAATGGCTGGTGCAAATTGTGCAAAAACATCACAAATTTATCAAAATGATAGACCAACATGGAAAGATGGATTCTTTTTCAAGTTCTTTTTTTTTTTTTTTTTTTTTTAAAAAAAAAAAAAAAATTTTTATTTTAAAAAAAAAAAAAAAAAAAATTAGAGATGTCAATGACTCAATTCAAGATTTTGAAGTTGTTATGAGAAATAAAAAACCAGGAATTGTTCCAAAAATTGTAGAATTAGGTATTATTCTTATTATTCTACCCAAATATTCTAATAAAATAAATATAAAATAAATAGCAAAAGCAACTTTTTCTATAGATGATATTCAATCAATAGGAGATAATGTAAAATTTCTTTTAAATAGAATATTCAACTTTTTTTTTCCAATTAAAATTGAGTAAATAGATTGTCTGTGAATTGCAAAGTACAACAAATTCATTAAATTCTATTGTTGGTGCAATCAGAGTTGAATGCAAAATTGATGTAATTTTATCTTTTTAAATTTTAAATTCTAAACTCGTTAATTTTGAACCAATGATATTAAATCCAAATAATAAAAATAAATAGGATCTCTACATTCTACCTATAAAATATTATTCAAATCTTAGCAAAGTATTTTTCGTTCATTCTTTTTTCTTTCTTTTTTTTTTTTTTAAATATCATCCAATAAAATAAAATAAAATAAAATTAAATAAAATAAAATTAAATAAATGAAATCAGATTTTGGTTCGTAAAGATCCAGAAATGTTTGATCTCTTATTCAAAACTTTTTCATCTACGTCCACTACATTCAGTCCTTTATTTCTTGATATACTTTATTCAATTGAAGGCCATCAATTTGTAATTAACTTTATTATGGAAAGATTACTTCGAGAAAGTCAAACAACAACAACAGAAAGTATTATTTTCTTCTTTTCTTTTTTATTTTTTCCTCTCTTTTTTCTTTTTTTAAAAAAATTTATAATTCTAGCTGGTTTTATTCTTGCCTTTCGTTCAAATCACTTAAGTTTGAAACTCGTTGAGATTTTTCTCAAGAAAAATGGATCAAATTATCTCAAAGCAACTCTTAAAGCAACCCTTGAGAGTATCGTAAATCTAAAAGAACCTTATGAGGTTTTCAATTTTTTTTGCACTCATCCACAACCGAAATCTTTTTTTTTTTTTTTAAAAAAAAAAATAACATAAAATAAAATAGATTGATCCATTAAAACTCACAAATCAGAATCTCTTGGGAAGTAATCAAGAGAAGCTTGCAAATACAATAAGACAATTATGGAATTCAATATTAGAATCTCATGACTACTTTCCAAGGTTCGAATTTTTCTTTTTTTTAAAAAATAAGTCTGAAATCCAAAAAATAATCACAAATAATTTTTTTACTCCATGAATTTTAGAGAAATTCGAGAGTTCTTTCAAATGTTAATGCAAAATATTCCAGGAAAAGAAGAAAAATATCAAGTCATAACTACCTTATACTTTTTAAGATTTTTATTTATTGGTCTCTTATCTCCTCATGAATGGAATATTTTAACTGGTAAAAATCTTTTTTTTTATTTTATTTCTTTTTCTTTTTTCTTTGATTCTTTTTGAACTCCACAATTCACAATCAATCAATTAGAACCACCTTCGAAAGCAGCGACTAGAACATTAACTTTAATCGCAAAAATCCTTTTATTTTTTGTAAATTTAACTGAAACTCCAAAGGAAGGGTATATTCAAAACTTTGTTGACATACATTTTCAAACAAAACCTGATATAAAAATTTTTATTGACAATATATCAACGGAATGATTATTCTTCAAAAAAAAAAAAAAAAAAAAAAAAAAAAAAAAAAAAAAAATCAAAAATAATAGTATCAACCTCCTCAATCAACAAAGCCTTCACCTTTACTTCCTTTTCCACATATTTCTCTCGCTAGCATGTATAATTTATTACAAAAAGAAGAAAAAACTCTTGTTGAACATCAAAAAAAAGTTTGTTTTCTTTTTTCATTTTTCATTTTTCATTTTTTTTTTTTTTTTTTTTTTTTTTTGTGAATAAATGAATGCAATAATAATAAATTTGAAGGAAAATAATAAAACCTTTGGAGAGCTCATCAATGAAGTAACATCCATTTCTCGAATTATTTCTTTGGGAGGAATGACAAAGTCAATGATAGGATTACCACAAGAAATGCAAGAGAAAAAGAAGAAACAAGCCCACCTTCTTGAACTCTTTAAATTGGCTCAACAACAAAGTATTGTTCTTCCTTCTCCAATAGTTGATGAAAACCTGACGATTTATGAAGAAATAGAATAATCAGAATAATAAATGTAAGTCGAAAAATGAAATGTTTTTTTTTTTTGAATCAAATAAAATAAAATGAAAAAAGAGAAAGAAAAAATTTTATGGTTGGAAAGGTTTCTTTTATTTTTTCAAAAGAACATTTTAAAATCCTCCTCTCAATCTCAAGACCAAGTGAAGAGTTGATTCCTTTTGAATATTGTAATCAGAAAGGGTGCGTCCATCTTCCAATTGTTTACCAGCGAAAATCAAACGTTGTTGATCGGGTGGGATACCTTCTTTGTCTTGAATCTTAGCTTTGACGTTGTCAATGGTATCTGAAGCTTCGACTTCAAGGGTAATTGTTTTTCCAGTAAGGGTTTTCACGAAAATTTGCATTCCTCCTCTTAAGCGCAAGACCAAATGAAGAGTGGATTCTTTTTGAATGTTGTAATCAGAAAGAGTGCGTCCATCTTCAAGTTGTTTTCCGGCAAAGATAAGTCTTTGTTGGTCAGGTGGAATTCCTTCCTTATCTTGGATTTTGGCCTTAACATTGTCAATAGTGTCAGAGGCTTCAACTTCGAGAGTGATGGTCTTTCCAGTCAAAGTTTTAACAAAGATTTGCATTCCTCCTCTCAATCTCAAAACCAAATGAAGAGTGGATTCTTTTTGGATGTTATAGTCGCTTAAAGTTCTGCCATCTTCGAGTTGTTTTCCAGCGAAAATAAGTCTTTGTTGATCGGGTGGGATTCCTTCTTTGTCTTGGATTTTAGCTTTAACATTATCAATGGTATCTGAAGCTTCGACTTCGAGGGTAATTGTTTTTCCAGTAAGGGTTTTAACAAAGATTTGCATTCCTCCTCTCAATCTCAAGACCAAGTGAAGAGTGGATTCTTTTTGAATATTGTAATCAGAAAGGGTTCTTCCATCTTCCAATTGTTTACCAGCGAAAATCAAACGTTGTTGATCGGGTGGGATACCTTCTTTGTCTTGAATCTTAGCTTTGACGTTGTCAATGGTATCTGAAGCTTCGACTTCAAGGGTAATTGTTTTTCCAGTAAGGGTTTTCACGAAAATTTGCATTCCTCCTCTTAAGCGCAAGACCAAATGAAGAGTGGATTCTTTTTGAATGTTGTAATCAGAAAGAGTGCGTCCATCTTCAAGTTGTTTTC
>ERZ778024.3460-NODE-3460-length-11489-cov-47.895137_pt1 | contig 11489 bp, 7 predicted proteins | sample MGYA00375754_ERZ778024 | MGnify/ENA primary metagenome ERZ778024 (study PRJEB29350, sample SAMN05389827) | bioreactor metagenome | isolation source: Thiocyanate bioreactor | place: South Africa: University of Cape Town | collected 2014-02-18 ... | reverse complement strand
TTTCTAAAAGACTCTGCAGTGGATAAACTTGAATTTCAACAAATTTAATTAAATGCTGGTTTAAATCATGATGAGTTAATTTAGCACCTGCTCCATCAATTCGTTTTCGTTTTTCGTGTACATTTATATTTTAACTCAAGTGCATGTAGAGAAGCTCCTTTACGTAATTCAACGAGAATTTTGAGTTTTTCTTCGATGCTCCATTGTCTTCGTTTATGATTATGATCAGTTATGGAAGTTGTTGTCGAATTTTTCGCTGATGGAAGACGATAGAATATAATGTAATATTATTATTACCATCATATGTTACAGAATCTTCGCATTCATCATCGAGATTCATTCGAATAAAATCGTCATTAACATCATTTGTATGATCAACTTCAATATCAGAAGCAATAAAACTAAGATCTGAATCATATCAGTAACAGCAATATTAAAAGGTATTAAATGAGAATTTTCAATTGAATCAATATTCATATTGAGACTGGTCGTCGAATCAGCTTTAAAATATTGTTTTGTAAATTTTCAGTAAAATAAAAAAATAAGTAACTTATGATCAAAGTTCGAATGCTATTAATTGCAACAACTTTCCATACATCGAATATGGTTATATATACACATGTAAATGTCCTCTGGTTACAATCGAGATTATGTGAGGACACATTCACTTAGAAAGAATTTCAACTTGTTATTTACTATCCCTGGATCAAATATGTCCTTACAACCAGCTGAAATTAGAAGAGGGTCTTTATTATATCGATGCCTTTATACGATCGTAAATCTTGAAATTTTTCATTTTCTTTTAGTCTCGAATAAGAAATTAAGAAAAAAAACAAAAAAAAATCTATTAATTCCTTTGCACTACAAGCTCATGTTGTTCTAATGAATATATTAAATATATGTATGTCATGAGTATAGATAAGGTCTCTATCCGTTGAATTGAATTAATATGTAAATACGATTTTTTTTAATTTAAAGCTAATACGAAACAAAAAATTCATTCATACAAATATACTTTTGAAGGAAAGTTGTTTAAATAGACAAATATCAACCTCAAATAATGCCTTTTGTTTTAAAACAACCTTCAACGAAATTGTCAAATAAAGTAATCGCATTTAAGAAGATATTTGAAATTATCTTTTACGATTATATTTTTCTATAAGGTAGAACCAATGAAGGATCAGCAAGAATTATCATACATTTCATCATCAAAAAAACAATCTAGAAAAGTTCACAGAAACCATGAAAATCACGAAGGAATAAAAGCTGAAAAGAAATTGTCCGCGTCCTTGATGCGTACTACTTCAGAACTTGGTTCCGAATTCACGTGAATATAAATATTCTAGCACTTTCATATTAATTATTTTTGATAGTAGACAAACCTATGCGAAACATAATACCAATGATATTCGTAAACCAAAGTGCTTACAAGTTGGATTAATTGTTGCTGGAATTTTACTGACTTTCCTCTCTGTATCAGCTGCGGCAATCAGTACATATTTTCTTGTTATTATGACTAAGACAACAACAACTACAGGTAAAAATAAAGTTCGTCTAAGAAAAGCATTGTTTGATTAAAGAATTTCTGAAAATTCTGTTGAATACATCAATAAAAAGACATGTGTAATACTCTATACAGTTTTTTTTTGTGAGAAGATGAATTCAATCGTTTCGTACCAATATGAAGACGTGAAAATTTCGATTAAAGCTCAAAACAGAATAGTCTTTTGCTTGAATAACTAATTATTAAATATGAAGCTGTCTTCTTTATTCAAAAAAGATATTGAATACTATATGCAAATATTCATATTTAGTTGCGACAACAACGACAACACCAACTCCAGGTAATTAATGCATCGATTTCTTTTATTACAAAACTGATTGTATTCGACAAACGATCTATGAGTTTAAGCTTTTTCTTGAGCTAAACATAACAAGCATTTGTATATAGGATGGTCGAGTACGGGCACTATGAACTATGCTCGAGCTTCCCATGTAGTATCTGTACTAGCAAATGGAAAAGTATTGGTCACCGGCGGATATAATTCTATTAATGGTTATTTGAGCAGTACCGAGCTGTATGACACATCAACAAAAGTGTGGACACTGACTGGCAGTTTGAATTATGCTCGACAATACTCCGTAGCATCCGTATTAACAAATGGAAAAGTGTTAGTCATCGGTGGATATAATTCTATTAATGGTTACTTAAGCAATACCGAGTTGTATGACTCATCAACAGGAGTGTGGACAATCGCTAATAGTATGAATTATGGTCGATATTACCATACGGCATCAATGTTAGCAGATGGAAGAGTGCTAGTTGCTGGTGGATATAACGGAGGTGTTTTGAATACTGCTGAATTATACGATCCGTCAACAGGAATATGGACAGTCACTGGTAATATGAATTATGCCAGATACACACATGCAGCATCCGTACTAACAAGTGGGAAAGTATTAGTTGCCGGTTATACTTCTGCACCTGCTGCTGAATTATATAATCCATCAGCAAACGTATGGACAATCGCTGGCACTATGAATTATCCTCGATCATATCCCACATCATCCATATTAACCAATGGAACAGCATTAGTTGTTGGCGGATCTTATAGTAGCATTTTTAATATTGCTGAGTTATATAATCCTTTAACAACGATATGGAAAATTAATGATAACATGGCTTATGCTCGATATTACCACACGGCATGCGTATTAGCAAACGGACAAGTATTAGTCGCTGGTGGAATGAACAACATTAATGGTTATTTGAGTAGCTCAGAACTATACCAATCATATTAGGCCAAGTACTAACTTGGACACTACTGGTATATTGATGATGTTGGAAATACATTTTTTGATTTTTAATCTCATATATGATTCTTTACGGTCAGCTCCCAGAAGCGAGAGTTTTTAAAATTATTTTTTTTATATGAAACTTTAAAAAGTTAATTCTTAGCCAAATATGAATATGTTGCCAAAAGGCAACATCCGACCATAAAGAGTTAAAAATAAAGTATTGTGTGATTCCTTATACTGATTGGCAACAACGATTAAGATTTTATTATTATGCCAATAGAGGTTATCGTTGCCATTGTGTCATCGATTCTTTGAATGTCTTTCTGTCGAGTTCCGAAGGAAGAACAAATACAGTAAAGACAAGTATGGGTGATAAATAAGATACAAAATAACCACAGAGATATTGTAACGAATTTAGAATGAATGAATTGAGTGGTTCATCTTTGATTATAAAATGAAGCATGTTTGCACAGTTTTGTATCACTAGCTTTACTTTGAAAATCATACGACGTTACGATTTGCTCATGTCAGAAATATTTTTATTTTTTTTTCTTCTTTATATTAGATGGTTTACAGTGGTGGCCGACAATCAATAGTGAATTTACCAGAACAACTTAACCGACGATCTTATGTCCTGAACAAAACCGTTCATGTGACGATAAGGTACTTTATCTTTTCTTATCATATATCTAATTATATAATATTAAAAATGCTGCATAAAAGAAAGTTTTATTTAAAAAAAAATGAATTCACAGTACTCTCCCATTAACATAAATAAATATATAAATTTTATTGAGATATCAATATCCGGCAGTATCTAAGTCGGAACGGATGAAAATGCCTTCATCAACATACGTTCATGCCTGCAAAATACTCTTAAGCTTCAACAATATTTCATCGTCCACATTGACAATTAGGATAAGGTCCACCGCAGAACCATGAACATCCACCAGGGGAACGTTTGTGTCGAAACGCATTGTAAAACGAACCTCGTTCATGTTTATCATTGTTAGAAACCAACATGTTGCCTACAAAATCGAAAAAAAAACATTTTAGTTATTGTTTACCTTCAATTTTCATCTCCCAGAAAAAACAACGCCTAACAACAAAGTAAGGAGAAGACTGATAACAATAAATGGTTTGCATATTTAACAAGAATTATTCAAATTCAATAACTACGATTTCAGAATGACTTCGGCTGCAATCGAAAGCCATTTTCTACTTATCGTTGTCTTTTAAGATCATTTATTTTCTGGATTATAAAAAAACAATATACTATAAGAAGTTATCAAGCAAAGAATGTCTAGAAGAAATTTGTGACATTATCAAGGTAAAGGATGAAAAATTGTTCCGTCTTCAATATTATAATCAGATAGTTTCTCGTCAAGAACAACTCGTATACCCGCCGTTTTTTCGATTCGATTTTTAACATTCAAAGCGGTATCTTGAGGATCATCAACTAACGTGAAGTAAATTACTTTTTCTAGTAGGTTTAACTAGCCAGATGTTGTGTATTTTTTGCCCGATCTAAGTTATATTAACATTGACTAATTATACAAGATAAATTGGCGTCACAACATATAATAAACATTTTTAAGAACTAAAGGCAAGGGCGAAAAGTCAGTTTATAAGTAGATAAGAATGATTAATATTTGTTTTTCGAATAGTGCCTTCATTCTCTTTGTCGGAAGAAGGATAAGATAATGTTTCGCGATATCTGTGTAACATATAAAACTCACGCACAGATTCATAAAAAAAACTTAATTTCTTTGAGTATATTATAACTTACAACATGCGTATTCACGCTATAATAATTTCACTGTTTATTTTTGTCAGTCAGTCAGCTTTTATCAAAGGTACTTTTTTTTAATGAACTTATGTTTCAAACTTGAGAATATATTGCTTTTCTAATTATAGCACAAACTGACAATATCATCGACACTGTTATAAAAAATGGTCAGTTTCAAACGTTGGCCCGACTTTTAGATGCAACTGATCTGAAGAACACATTGGCAAGTCATGGTCCATTTACTCTATTTGCACCCAATGATGATGCATTTAAAAAGGTGTCTAACGACACATTGAATGATCTACTCAAGCCCGAAAACAAGGGAAAATTAACTGATATTCTAGATTATCATTTACTTAGTGGTAGCTATACACAAGCTTCTATTAAAACAATGGCGTTACCGATACAACTTGAAACATTATCAACAGAAAAGTTTATTGCTGATAAAAGTGGAGATTCTGTAAAAATTAACAGCGCTATTGTTACAACCGCTGATATTTTTGCTACCAATGGAATTATTCAATCTATCGATACTTTTTTAATGCCAACTACGGATATTATTCAAACAGAGACTGATAGTGGTAATTTTAAAACATTTATCAACGCTCTCACTACAGTTGGTTTGCTACCGATACTCAAGAGTTCTGACCCGTATACTGTATTTGCTCCCACTGATGCTGCTTTTGCTAAATTACAAGAAGGTGTAGTAGAGGAACTTCTCAAGCCCGAGAACAAAAATACACTCACTAAAATTCTTGATTATCATATCAAAAGTGGCATATATACTGTACCTTCGATTGATCGATTGGCGTTACCACTGAATATTACTATGTATTCAGGTGATGTAGCTACGTTAAATGAAAATGGAAATGTCATCACAATCAACTCTGTTAGTCTTTCTCAATCGGATGTTTTTAGTAGCAATGGTATAACTCATTCGATCGATCAAATTCTTTTACCACCACTTGATATTATCGAAATGGTTCTTACAAAAGGAAATTTCAAAAATTTAACTGCAGGATTAAAAGCTGCTAATCTCACTGCAACCCTCAAGAGTACTGGTCCGTTCACACTGTTTGCCCCAACTGATACTGCATTTGCAAAGTTGCCCGAGGGAACGTTTGATGATTTACTTAAACCTGAAAATAAGGAGAAACTAACTAATATTCTTCGCTATCATGTTCTTCCTGAACGCAAAACAAATGCTGAATTCAAAGAAATGACTTTACCTGCGCAGTTAACCACGCTCTCGAGTCTCAAATGTATTGTTGACCTTAGTCTTGACTCAGTGAAAGTAAATAACGGTATAGTTACTCAAGCTGATGTTAATGGCACGAATGGTATTATTCATGTTATCGACACTGTATTATTGCCACCTACGGATATCGTTGAAACACTTATTCACAACGGAAGCTTTACTATGTTTAATCAAGCTATTAATACTTCTGGTCTTAATGAGACATTGAGAAGCTCCGGACCATTCACAGTGTTTACATCCAATGATGACGCTTTCAACAAATTGCCAGCAGGTGTTTTCAATGAACTTATGAAACCAGAAAATCAAGGAACACTATCTAAAATTATTCAACATCATGCAACAGATCAGCTTATTACTAGTTCTTCAATAACTCGAATGAGTCTCCCTGCTAATATTAATATGCTATCGGGTGGCACCGCACGCATCAATCAAAATGGCAACATAATCAAAGTCGATAATGCCAATATCGTCATGACTGATATTTACAATACAAATGGTATGATTCATGTCATTGATTCAGTACTTTTACCACCACTTGATGTTGTTGAAACAGTCATCATCAGAGGAAAGTTTCAAACATTTATCAGAGCACTTAAGGCAGCTGACCTTTTTGACACTCTGAAAGATAGTGGTACATATACAATATTTGCTCCAACTGATGATGCTTTCGACAGATTATCACCAGAAGTGTTAGATGATCTTTTCAAACCTGAAAATAAACATAAATTGATCAATACGCTTAAATATCATCTTCTCAATACAAAAGAAACAGCTGCTGATATTCAACGATTAACTCTTCCCGTACAATTAAACACATTGTCCAATATTAAAATTATTGCTGATTTGAATGGTAATTTATTGAAAATAAATACAGCTACTGTTACAGAAGCTGATGTCAGTTGTACTAATGGTATCATTCATATTATTGATGATGTACTGTTGTTACCGACAGATATTATTCAAACTGTAGTTGATGATGGTAATTTTAAAACTTTGGTCAATGAACTTATAACAGCTGGTCTTACAGATGCATTGAAAGGCACGGGACCTTTTACATTGTTTGCACCTACTGATGAAGCTTTCAATCGATTGCCAAGTGACTTTCTCAGTGAACTCAACAAGCCGGAAAATAAGAAGCTATTAGCCAAAATTCTTCAATATCATGTTACAAATCAAATTATCACAGTACCTACTTTAAATCGAATGGCACTTCCTAATTCTATTACGATGCTAGCTGGTGGCACTGCTACACTAAATAAAGTTGGAACACAAATCAAGATCAATAATTCTACTATTAGTGCAACAGATATTTTCAATACCAATGGTATAATTCATATTATTGATACAGTTATTCTTCCACCACGCGATATTTTTGAAATAATAGTTGCCGATGGAAATTTCGACACACTTGAATTATTGTTGCGGACTGCTGATCTCGTTGATACAATTCAAGGCAATGGTCCATTCACTTTCTTCGCAACGAACGATGACGCATTTGCAAAATTATCAAATGGATCTATTGATGATCTTTTAAAGCCTGAAAAAAGATCGAAATTAATTGATCAACTAAAATATCATATTGTCAACGGTAGAAAAATCACTTCAGACCAATTTACATCATCCGAGAAACTAACAATGCTCAATGGTAAAACTGTTGATATTACAAAAAATGGAGATGATATCAAAGTTAATGATATAAAAATCATTACGAAGAATGTTACGGCATCGAATGGTATCATTCATATAATTGAAGGTTTTCTAACACCATCAGAAACGTCATCAACGTCTCTCCACGCTGGTCAAACACATTTAATTCTTTTTGCATTGATTTTCGTATATGTCATTCACTTTTTTGCTTAGAGACTAAATCTTTGAATAAAACATGATTTCTATATCAAGAATCTATTCACTAAAAAAATACTCCAGTAGGAAATGTCATATCCACTGGATATAATACGGAAACTTTGGATGAAAAAGTTACAGTCAAATATGTAGATAATCAGACATTCTTGGTCGATTTCTAACTGAATATTCTACTGTGTAATAATATTTGTCTTCCTGTTGAACAATTTCATCAAACAAATGTGCTTTGTAATTATCAAGAATATGTACATGTGATATAGATCCAATACGCATTCGTATACAGACATGAGTTAATTTCGTAAAGTAACATTTTAAATCACCAATGAACTTATTTACTATTGTTGGATACTCTTGAATAAATTCATGAGTGCAAGATAATTTAATCATTGTCAACATTGAACAAATTTTCGATAGCTCATAGTACAATGGTGGCAAAAAGTTCCGTGACAGTTCCATTCTTTAGAAGTTTATTCTTCTACAACAAATGGAATGTGTCTTCATATGTTCCCATATTGTCCTCGTTTGGATAATTATTATATGTGTAGCATAATGATAGATACGTATGTCTGCATGGCAAAAAATAATGAGAGCACCAACGTATGTGCTCGATAGATAGTTTGAAAAAAAACAAATTGATTTCTATAGACAACCAGCCTATGATCAAGCCGTTCAATGATTACTTAGTATACAATGGACAGCCTCACCCTCAATATAGAATGTTTTTGACAATATTTACACGTGTCAATGTAACGAACGTCTTGCATAATTAACTTTCGCGATGACTTCTTCGATTTTTTGTGTGAGAAAATTATCTTTTGATTGATGTTGTAATTGAAGATTGAGAGCCATATGCAAATAATCGAGAGCATTATCGAATTCTTTCATTTGATAGAATGCATCACCTATGACCATATAAGCACAACTTATATCATGTGAATTAGGTGTTTTTTCACATCGTTGAATAATCTCTTGTTGACAAACAATAACTGCTTGCCAATCTTTTTGTTTCATGAAAAATCTTGTTGAAACTCTCAAAGCATGCATTGCAATAATTGGTGATGTTGATTGATGAATTTGAAAGCGTTGAATAATTTGTTTGGCATGAGTATCATCATCGATTTTCATATAGATCGAAGCCATATTTGCAAGTATATATGTATGATATGGATGAGTTATATCGAGTGTTTTCTGACAAATATCAAATGCGTGTTCATAGCATTCAAGTGCTTCGGCATATCGATTTTGTTTTGTGTGCATTTCTGCACGTACCATATACAAATCAACCATTGACGGATGAGTAGAAGGAACTAATGCATTCACAGTAGCACTGAAAATATCCATATTTGATTCTAGTTTTTCATTGGATAACATTGAGTTTTTCGAAGATGATATGAAATGATTGCAGACAGCTTGTCCTACGCTTTTGAATGGATCTGATACAGCTGGATGATTAAAAGCATTGTCGAGCAAAGTATGCATTTCGTGTCGTTCATTTTCAAAGATTGGCCTTGTCGTTTCAGATTCAAAATATTGTCGATTAAATCGAGCTAAATAAATCGAATATGGCCGTATGGGATTGTCAACTTGATCTTGATATGATGCTACTAAATTCCACATTTGTTCAGCTTGCTTATTTTCACCCATGAAACTAAGCATCAAACCAAGATAATCAATATAAGCTGTTTCATTCGTACCTAATTCTTTAATTTCATTTGATAGATATGTTCGCATTTGTCTCAAATCTGGATGATCATTATGACGTAGACGAAGAGATATGTGTCCAATTTTTGAATCCATTTTCTCAACAGAAATAACTTCGAGAATTGTACCCATTGAAAGAAGAATTTCATCTTCATCAGACATGTAGCTTATTCGATTGATATCAGCAAATGGTGGCGTCGATGTTAAATCAACTGTTGAATCAATACGAATTTCAAATATAACCGATATGAAATCAGAATCAACAAGACCTTCACTGGATGACATAGCTAGTGCTACATGACAATTTCGACTTGTGGATAGAAAAGTATTGACCGAGATTAATTGTTTGGTATTTGTTTGTATTCGATCGAATTCATCATTTGTCATAAGTTGACCACGATAAACAGTTATTGGTAATTGAAGATTAGTCAATGTTTTCGATTGTTCAATCTTTAATTGCTCATAAATATGTTGAATAAGGAAACGAAATTTAAATATTAAACAAATATCACGCGTACGTAATGCTTTGTTAACTAATCGATAAACAAAACAATCGCGTGTATACCATTGAATAGCATAGTTTTTTCATAGTTTTGTTCGAATTCATCAATAATTTTTAATGATGATTGATTATTTGCATAGAGACGTCGTGCTTCTACTAACAAGTCTGTATGTGGATTTTGTGAAGGTGTCGGAATATGTAATAGAGTTTGTAATAACATTTCAGACCACATGAACTGTGCTTGATGATTTTGAATATCTTGTGTTGTTGTTTCCATTCGTCGAAAATCGGTTTCACTAAATGTTAAATATACTTGACTGTTCTTCCACATATGAATATCTTTTTCCAATTGATATAATAATTGTGTATGATCAGGAAAAACACCTCGAACTTTATTTCGACATGTGCAATCGAATGGTTCATATAAATATATATACAAAATTTGATCGAAATCTTGAAGAACATTAACAAGATAGGAAAGATTTGGCCCGAGCCAGACAAATACTTTCTCATTGATTATATTTGATAAATCATCAACAAAATTATCAATATCATCGAAAATACGAACATCATCTAGTAATTTTTCAACTGCATCTTTTATAATAGTCTCTTCTGACTTTTTACTTTGATTATTTGAATGTAGCCAACTAAATACTCCTTCATCCATATTTGCGTTATTGTAAGATTGATAGTATGTACTTTTTTTCTTCCAACATAAATTTGATTCTATTGGTTAGTAACAAATATTGCTATGTAAACGAAAGATATTTTCAGATGGCGTTATAAAGTTTATTATTTTCTTCAGCACAAGTTATTAAATACGGAGAATCGAAATCGATGGATAGATTTTCAATTGTATTTTTGAATTATGATCTATAATAACTTGTAACATAGTAGTGTTCTTGCTGCTTTTAGTCTAACTTTTATTGACTTTTCGATTGATTCAAATGATTACGCTGCGAACTGATGAATTGAAAAGATATGTTGATTTGAAAGTGAAAACAAAATCAACTGGAGAAAATTTGTTTATCTTTTAGAAACTGCTGAAGTTCTGTGTTAATTAGTCGATAAGATGGGAAAATTAAAAAAAAACATTGTCAAATCAAAGAATCCATGAAAATTAAATTAAGTTCGCGACTTCCACAAAATATTGACAACAGGTATATTATATATCTTTTGTGAATATTTAGTTGATAAAAACAGAGAACGAATTTTTGTTTCTGTTCATAATAAGATTCGGTTAATTTGCAATGAAATTATTTCTAACTGTAATTTTTTCTCAAAAGAACTTTTTAAATGGAAAAAACATCGCACAAATCTTGATTCGAAACCAGATTTCAACGAAGATTTTATCAATTTGTAAATTCGAAGAGATTACATGATTGTTGAATAAGTTGAGAAGAAATATTTGATTTTGATAAACGTAAATATGTTATAAATTGTTCGTTAATTACAGAATCAATTAATAAAGTTTTTTTTTCATCTGAAGGTTTTATAACGATGAAATATGTAAACGAAGTTGTTTTATTAATTTGTGATGTTTTAATATTTGAAAAATTTTTTTTATCAAATCTTGG
>ERZ778024.3458-NODE-3458-length-11491-cov-6.261980_pt1 | contig 11491 bp, 8 predicted proteins | sample MGYA00375754_ERZ778024 | MGnify/ENA primary metagenome ERZ778024 (study PRJEB29350, sample SAMN05389827) | bioreactor metagenome | isolation source: Thiocyanate bioreactor | place: South Africa: University of Cape Town | collected 2014-02-18 ... | reverse complement strand
TTGGATTTATTCAAACAATAAAATAAATAATCATAATAATAAATCAAAAAAAAAGAAGAAGAAAAAAAAAAGAAAAGAAAAAAGACTTATTGATTTAAATTTAAATTTTATTTTTTGCAAAAAAACTATTGTACATTTTTATAATTGTTAATACATGAAGGGTAGAATTAAATAATATTTAAAGGTCTTTCATCCAAGGATGGTTTAAGATTTTTTCAAGAGAGAGGTAACGATTTGGATCAGGATTAAGCATTCCAAAGATTAAATTAAGGCAAGGTTCTGATAAAACTTCATAAGCTTCCTCTGGTAAAGAACCATCTAAGATATCTTGAGAACTCTCAAAAGGAACAGCGCCAGTTAAAAGGACAAAAAGAAAGACTCCTAAAGACCAAATTTCTTGTCTTAAAGGTTGATAAGGTTGTCCTTTAACAATTTCAGGGCAAGCCATGTATCTAGTTCCATAAAATAATTCAAAAAGATCATCTTCTGATTTAAACTTTTTACAAGAGCCAAAGTCAATGAGCTTAACTTCATTCGTGTGTTGGTTAACGATAATGTTTTCATCTTTAATATCTCCATGAATTAAATTTTGTGATGCTAAGTAGTGGACTGCTGAGATAACTTGTTTGAAAATTCCTCTAGCAAATGATTCACAAAGATCTGCTTCGTTTAAGTATTCATACAAATCCATTCCTTCTCCGAACTTCTCCATGGTATAAATAAAGTAATCTTCTGATTCAAAGACATCTTTAATTTCAACAATGTTTGGGTGCTTTAGGGAAGTTAAAACTTGAACTTCAGAAGGAATGCCATCATCTCCAAGAGTTAAAAGGGACTTGTTAATAAACTTTGCAATAACATTTTTTCCTGTTCTCTTATCAAAAGCTTCTTTAACAAATGAGTATCCTCCAACACCTTTATCTCCTTTAATATCATAATCATTTTCAAACTTTCTATTATTTCTATTTGGAAAAAAAAAAGAAAAAGAAAAGTTTAGAAATATGTTCATTTGGAAAAAGAAAAGAAAAAGAAAAAGAAAAAGAAAAAGAAAAGAAAAAGAAAGAAAGAAAGAAATGCTTACTTTGATTTTCCATTCTTTAACTTGGCGCTTCTACAAATCATCTTTAATGTATCAACTTTTGCTTCTTCAATACTGTTTTTCCATTCTTTACCTTCTTGAATTGAAGCTGAAAATTTAAGGGCCATTCTTCCATGAGAGAAAATACTACAAATGAATTGGTTAAGATATTTCTTTTCTTCAACTTGAATTTCATTGATTTCTGTAATTAATAAATGATAAACTGGTGGGGTATCACATTCCTCTGTCTCATAAATTAAGATACGGAATTGAGTTAAGACGCAAAAGTAAGTACACCAAGATGGGTTAACTAAAGGGGCTTGCATGAATAAGACTCCAATACGAAGATATTCAGAGTTTGACTTTAAGTTAGGAGTTGAAGATGAGCGAATGAGTCCTTCTTGTTTTTGTCTCTTTTTCATTGATTCAAAGTTATAAATTGCAGTTGGCTTCATTAAAATATCATCATTTTTTGGGAGGAGGGTCAAGTTTGGAAGGCTTCCTACTTCATCAACAAAAGTTAAGACACTTTCTAAATCAAAGACATCAGGGTTAAAGATAAAGCTGCCTTTAGTTTCATCTTTTTTATCATAGCCTTCACGAAGGTTAGCAACTGAACGAACAGAAAGAGTTGATTGTTGAAGAGAGAGTCTAGTACAAGAACCTAACATATCACCTGAACGACTTCTTTTGAGTGAGTAAAGGCTTTCACTTGAAGCGAAGCTGCTATGAAGGTGATGAAGGGAGATATTTGAACCAAAGTTAGTTTTTCCTAAGTTAAAGTTTCCTTCTGACTTGAGAGGTAAAAATTCTTTAGAGTCATCAAGTTGAGGTAAAGAACCACTTCTAGAGGATTTATATTCTTTAAGTGAAGGGAATTTTCTAGTTTCAACAACTGTTTCATTTTCTGAAGGAGTAGGTGAAGTATCAAAAGTTTCAGAGTTGACTGACTTTCTCTTGTCTGATTTTTTTCTAATCAAAGATAAAGCGGCTCTTGTGAAAGTATGTTTGGATTTTGGAGAGTGAGGGGAGTTAGGTGAGCGAGGTGATTGAGGAGGTGATTCTGGAGGTGTTGGTTCTTTACTCTTATCTTTGTCTTTCTTTTTCAAACTAAGTGAAAGTCTTCTTGATTTTTTTTCTGTTGGAGGGCTTGAAACTTCTAAAGGTGGTAAGCTCTTCTTCTTCTTTGGTTGTTGTTCATCTTTTAAACCTTCATATTCAACGACTTCTTCTTCTTCTTCTTCTTCATGTGACTCACCAATTTGTAAGTTAATAAATATTTGTTGACTGTGTTGGAACTCTTCTAAAGTTGACTCCTTAAGAGAACCTCTACGACTAAGACTTAAACGTCTAAGAACTTCCATTTGTTATTTTTTTTTTTTGGTATGAAGGGTGTATTATAAAATTATAAATAAATATGTTATACAATGACTTTTGTTAAAATGGTTTTTTGTTCAAAAAGGAATGAGATAAGCAGAAAAAAAAAAGAGTTAATTGAAAAAGAAAAAGAGAAAAAAAAAGAAACAAAAATCAAAAAAAATTCTGAGCTTTTATAGTTTTTTGGGTTTAAGGATTTCTGCCTAAAATGAAAAAATGAAAAATCTTCCTCCTTTCTTTTTGATTATTATTTTTGGTTTGATTTTCCTCCTTTTTGTTGTGGCGACCAAAAAAAAAAAAAACAAAAACAAAAAAAGTAAAAAAAGAAGAACAGGGGCTTTTGATTATTCTGATTTTTTCGGATATTAATTTTTTCCTTTGAAACCTAGTTTTGGGAAGTTTTGAAACACAGAAAAATCCTTGGAAAAACCCAAAATAATCGAAAACAAAGAAAAAAGAAAGAAATGAAAGGGAAGTGTTTCAAAACACAAATAAATAAACAAATCATCAAAAAAATAAATAAAATGAAAAAATGAAAAATCATTTTATATCAATGCTGTTCTTCTTGTTTGCTTTTGAACTTACATCTTTTTTGATTTTGTGGTTTGTGTTTTTTTGTTTTGTTTTGTTTTTCCGGAAAATTGAATTCGATTCGGAAAGCAAGCTCAAAGGTAGGATACTGTCGGATTCTTATTCAGTTGTTAGGCAAAAATAACAACTTGGACTGTATTGTGATCGATTTGATGTTTCCGATTTGGTGGAAACGAAAAAACGTGATTTAATTTTTTTGTTTTGTCCCTAAAACGAAAAAAATAAAACATGGCGGAAAACAAACATGGCAGTATGGTGGAAAAAAAAAATTTTTGGAAATTTGGATTGACAAAATGACAATGTTGAGGGAATGTGTTTTGATGTAAATGAAATGTCTTATTATTTGTTGTTTATTGTTAATAATTGCAATTACTTTTTAATTAAAATTCTTTCAAATTATAATTCTTCGAAATTCAAGATCCTCATGAGTATGGCAGATAAACCTAAACAAAGATTAATTATTCCCTCTCACCTGCTTTATCCATTAGCTGATTTCAATTTAAGAAATTTAGATTCATATTCAGGATTTCAAAATATTCAGCATCTTCCTAGTAGTGTGAATAATAGTATAACAAGATTAAGTCTTCCATCATCCATTAGCTTCTTTATTTTGAATTCATATTAAGAATTTCAAAACATTCAAATCCAGAATTTATCATTGATGCACCAATTCCTCCTAAACAAACAATTCCTGACCAATTTGAAGATCCATCTCAAATACAAGAAATTCAAGAAAATTCTCGTTCTGAGATTCCCTTTGAATTATCGACTAAGCACAAAATTCACAACAAAAATCAAACTCAATTTCTCAATCAGGGGAAAGTATTTCAGAACAATGGATTGTGATCAAAGGTTATCCGAATTATCAGATAAGTAACAAGGGCAATGTCTACTCCTTCAATCGCAAAAGACTAATGAAAAAAGTTTTTGATCGCCATGGCTATGAAAGTGTTGTTCTGTGTAATGAAGACGGGAAGAAATTTTTTTTGATTCGTAGACTAGTTTCTCAGCCTTCCTCATCCAGAAAATAAACCTCAAGTTAACCACATTGATGGGAATCCAAGAAATAATAACTTGCAAAACTTAGAGTGGTGCACTCCAAAGGAAAACAATGAACACACAATAAGGACAGGTCTCAGAAAGAATGTCAGGCAAAAGAAAAAAAAACAAGCGTTCTTTCAAGTGGCTCAACAATGGCTTAAAATGACCTATTTTCAAAGGAAAAAAAAAAAGAATGAGGAGTGAAAGAAAAAATAAAATTTGTTTTTCTTTTGAAAGTTGTATTGTTTGTTAGTAAGTTCACTTTAAAATGTTGATATTTTATCTTGATATCAATCGTGTGAAAAGAGATTGAGCTTCAAAGCAGAAAAAAAAAAAAAAAAAAAAAAAACAAAGGATCGAAAAAAAAGATCAGAAAGAGATCCAACTCAAATTAAAAAGAAAAAAGCTTTCATCTTCAAAATAAAAGAACAACGAGAAAAATGAAATGAAAGCTCAAGTTGTTTTTTATGGAAAAAATTAGAACTTATTATAATAATTGAAAAAAAGGGATGAAAGTAGTTACTTACTGAAAGCAAAACCGAAATCCAAAAAAGTCTGCCATTTTATTTTATTTTATTTCTCTTTCATCCACAGAGTTTACTAGTAAACTCGAGTTTACTCAACAATCAAATAAGAAACCATCGGAAACAATAACAAATATTTTGCAAATGAGTTTTTTTTTTTTTAAAAAAAAAGAGGTCAGTTGACCAGCATATATAAAAACATCCAATTTTGGATTGACAATTTTGACAATTTCGAAGAATTAGAGCTTGGAAGAGTTTGAAAGAGTTTTAAACAACAAGACATTTATTTCCTTTACACTGAATATTTTGTAACAATGGGATAAAGAAATTAGTTTGAATGATCAACCATTGTCGAGATTAATTATTCCATTCCATTTCCTTTGCATTCAAAACACAGTCAAGATATTCATAAGTATGGTAGATAAACCTAAACAAAGATTAATTATTCCACCTCACCTGCTTTATCCATTCGCTGGCTTCAATTTAAGAAATTTGGATTGTTATTCAGGATTTCAAAATATTCAACCTCTTCCAAACCTTCAAGTTAGAATTCTAAATAATATTCCTAATAGTAGTGTATAACAAGATTAAGTCTTCCAGCAGGATTTCAAAACACTCAACCTCCAGAATTTTTCATTGATTACCCATGTTCTTATTCAGATTCTTCATCCGAACCACCTCACACAATTCCTGATCCTCAACAAGCAATTCTTATTCAACCTAAGCTCCAATTTGAAGATCCACCTCAAGAAAATTTAAGAAAGGATAAGACTTTAGTTAAATTTCATGAATTTGATCCAACAAAAAAATTCACTCCAACAAACCAAGGAAAAATACTTTCAAAGTCCTTTTGAACAATGGGTTGTCGTTAATAACTTTCCTAAATATATGATAAGCAACAAGAGAAATGTCTACTCCTTCAAACGCAAAAGACAAACGAAAAAACTAACAGCCACGGCTATGAAAGTATTATTCTGCCAATGAAATTCATAGACTAGTTTGTCAGCCTTCCTTCCCAAACCCAGAGGATAAGCCCCTTGTAAACCACATTGATGAGAATCCAAGAAATAATAACTTGCAAAACTTAGAGTGGTGCACTCCAAAGGAAAACATTAACCACGCAGGAAGGACTGGTCTGTTCAAAAGAAGTTGTAAAAATAAAAATAATAAAAAAAATAAACTAAAAAACATCAGAAAAACATGGCGGAAATGAGTTTTGAATTCAACCAACACATTAATGACTTGGATAGTTACTTTAACACCTTACTTCAAGCTCAAACAACCACTGAAACTGATTTCAATCATGATAATATCTATAACTTATATCATTCTATCATTGTATATTGTTTAAAGAATCAAGAAGTAACTCAAGCTGAGAAATTTGTTGAACAATATCGAATGTTTGAACAAGGAATTGGAGGGAAGAAAAGTGAGAAAAGACTTGGAAGGAATTTAAAAGAGTTTGGAAAAATGTTTATAGAGTTTGAAAAGTATGGAGAAGGAAAGAAAATTTTTGATAAAGTTATTATTCTTGAACAAAAGATTTCAAATGAGGAATTAAATTTTGAATATTGTAAAGTTATAAGAGAAATGGGAGAGTTTTTTTTGGAAAAGGATAGATTTCAAGAAGCAAAACAATATTTTGATAAATATATTCAAATTGAGATTTCAAATCAAGGAGGAGAAGAAAATATTGAAATGTTAAAAATTTATGAAAGTTTAGGGAAACTATTTATAAGTAAAGAGAAAGTTAAAGAAGCGAAAAAATATTTTGATAAAGTTCTTCATATACAACGAGAAATATTAGAAAGTGAGGAAGAAGACTCTCAATTATGGAAAATAGTACAAGAAATTGGAACAACATTTTTAGAAAAAAATAAACCAATGGAAGCTGATTATTATTTTCAACATTATTTAAAGTTTATTGAAGAGAAAAATAGAAATTTAATTCCAATACTTCAAGAAATTGGAAAAAATTATCTTGATTTTGGATATTTAGAAAAATCAATGATTTATTTTCAACAAATTTTTCAACATTTTTCTCAATTAAAATCATCACCAAAATCAAAAGAATTGACCATATTCTCTGAAATCTCAAACAATTTTTTAAGAAATAAACATTTCTTTGAAGCAAAAGATTTCCTTGATCATGAACTTCGATTTCAAGAAAAATTCTCAACAACATCTCCAGAGGAAATTTCAACTCAATTATTTGAATCAGGGAAAAAGTTTTTAGATTATGATTGTCCTTTAATCTCAGTTGATTATTTTGAAAGATTTATTGAAAATGAACAAAAAATTCAAAGTTGTCAATTTAGTCCCAAACTTTCTCAATCTCTTTATCAAATTGCTGAAATATTTTTTAACTCAAGAAACAATAAACAAGCAAGAGCTTATTTTGATCAATATTTAGAAATGGAACAAAAAATGATGCAATCATCAAATCAAAAAGAACTTTCTCAATTAATGAAAAAAATTGCTAAAAAGTTTTTTGATCAAAATTTATTCATTGATTCTAGGGATTACTATATCAAATCTCTTGATACTCTTCAAAAGGAAACAAAGGATCCAAACAATTTAAAAGATATTTCTAAACTCACTCAAGAAATTGGAATGGATTTTTTTAACAAAAAAGCTTTTAGACTTTCCAAAGAATTTTTTGATAGACATTTAGAAATTGAGAAAAGTTTATCAAATAATCAACCCACTCCAAATTATAATGAAAAAACTCTATTCATCGCAAAATTATTTTGTCATGAATGGCAAATTGAAGTTTCAAAGGAATATTTTGACAAGTATAGTATCTTACAAAAAGAAATGACTCAAAATTACAAGAACTTTTCAACTTCTCAATTATTTAATGAAACTTGTCAAGAAATGATTCAATCTGTTGAACAATCAACTGGTAAGGACTCATATGAATACTTTAAAGTAATACTCAATGCAGGAATTTCTTGTAATACATTTGGAGAAGTTGAAAATGCCAAAATCTTCTTTCAAACTGCATTAACTTTTATTCAAAATCATCCAAATGATTATATTCATGAAAAAATTCAACTTTTTATTTCTTTTGGAGAATTATATTGGATACTAAGTGAAACATCAAAAGCTGAGGAATTTTTTGAGAATACGAAACATGACCTTGATTCCTTAACAAATGATTCTCAAAATATTAAATTAAAAAGGATTTCTCTTCTTACAAATCTTGGAAAAGTTTCATTAGATAAATTAGAATTTCAAAAAGCAATGGAATATTTTGAAAAATCTTTATCTCTTTGTCAAAGTACTTTTCCAGATCGTCCTCATTTAGAAGCAATCTCAATTCAAGGGATAGGAAACTCACTTATAGGTTTAGGAAATATTGAAGATGGAATGTTTAAACTTGAAAGAGCTTTCTCTTTATTAGAAAAATATTCTTACTTTACATTGAACTCAAATCCTCAACTTCGAACTTCAATTCAAAGTGTTCAACTTGCTTTAATTTATAAAGATTTAGCTAATGCTTGGAATCAAAAAGGAAATGAAAAATTGAAGAGAAAGTTTTTAATGAAATCTTTAAGAATCCTTCAATTTGTTTATACGAACCCAAATCATCCATATATTGAATCATTACAAGAGCAACTTCTAAATACCTCCAATGACATTGTTGAGGAAGAATTAACAAAACAATCAAAAAATTTCAAATCTCGTCAAACTGAAGCAAAGCCATCATCAGATGAAGTTGATTTAGAAAAACATTACCTAAGATTTCGTGGAAAAAATCTTATTGATCTTCAAAAAGGAGCTTATTTTCAAGATATTGAAGAACCTGTAAAAAAGAAAAGAATTTGTAACTTCAATCTTGTCATCAAAGTTCTATCATTATTAACTGTAGTTATTTTAATTGGAGCTTATTATCAAAGTTTAAAAGTTGTAAAGGAAAATAAAGAAAAAATGAATTAAATTTGTCAATTTTTAGAGCAAATCAATTCTACAAGAATAGTTTTTCAAAGAAAAGTTTTTTTTTTTTTTTTTTTTTTGATTCATTTCTTTTTTTTTTTTTTAGATCTTCTTCAAAGGATGAGACAATTTTTATCCTCATTGATTGAAAATCTCTCCTTCATTTTACTAATTGAAACAAGTGATCAGCGTATTATTGATTGATTGATTGAATTTCTTTGAGGAAGTGAAGCAAAGCGATTCAATCAAACAAAAAAAAAAAAAAATCAAAAAAAGGTTCAGTTATTTGAAAATAGAAAAAAACATGGCTTCCATAAATAAAAATAAAAAAATTTTTGGAAATGTCTGATCCGGTTTCTTCTTCTTCCATTATTATTATAACAAACCTATCCAATTTTAAGATTCTTTAACACTACACAAAACTTAAAAATCAAACAAATTTCTTATATTCTTTTTGATTCCAAGTATTAGCTAAATCTTTGTAAATTATTTGGAATCTCTTTTTTTTTTGAATTCGAAAAAAAAATAAATAAAAAATTTGAAAAAAAATTCTTTTCTTTCTTTGCATTCTACTCAATTGATTATTGTTCTTTATTATTGATTCTTTATTTTTTTGGAATTCAATGTAATATGTTCTTGATTTTGATTTTTTTTTTAAAAAATTGTGTTTTGAGAATCTTGAGAATCACAATGAATAATCAATCCTCCTTTTTTTTTTTTTTTTCTGATTTTGAGTTGTGATAACATCAATATATACATTGATTCTAACTTCTTCTAACCTTGATTTTTACTTTTTATTTTATTTTTTAGAATCGATATGCTATATTAGATCAGGATTTAAAGAGCAAAAAAAGATCTACTGAGGATGATAAAAAAGGGAAAAAGAGTAAAGTAGAAAATCAAGGAAATCATGTTCAAACATCAAAACAAAGTTCCAAAAATACTTCAAAAGAAACATCAAAAGAAACTCTGAAAGAAACTCCAAAACAAACATCAAAAGAGACTCCAAAAGAACCTCCAAAAGAGATAAACAAAGAAACTTCAAAAGAAACTTCAAAAAGTACTCCAAATACCCCAAATACACCCAATACACCAGAATTTCCAAATCAATCTCTTAATCCAAACAAAAAAAAGAAAAAGAACAAGAAGAAGAAAAAATCTACAAAGGACACTCCAAATGAAAATTCACAAGCTGATACCACAATTGATTCTCTAGATACTTCTATAACCTTTAATAACTCAATTGATGTTGAACTTGAAGAAGAACATAGCCTTATTGAAGATATTCAAATTTATTGTAATAGAGAATGGAGAGGAGAGACAACAAATGCAAATATCATTCGTCAAGGATTTGCTAGACTTGGAACTGAGAAGTATGATCGAATTTGGGTTTCAAAAGGGGATAATTATTGTGGATTAAGAGCAGTGTTATTTAGTTTCCTTGTGAAGGGACACTCATTTCAAAAAAATGTTGATTTGTCAAAATTTCTTGAGAAATACCCTTGGGCTTATTTTTGGGATGATGATGATGAATTTCCAGATCCATCTTTAATATCATCTCTGGAAACGGATAGTCCTCAAAACACACCTCCATCATCAAAAAAGAAGAAAAAGAAAAATAAAAACAAAAATAACAACATTAATGTCAACACTTCTCAAGATTTTCAAGATTTTCAAGAACAAGTACCAAATCAAGAAAGTAGAAAAATAGAAAAGCTTGGAATCATGGACCAGAGATTAGTTACTTTGAATTCTCTTTTTGATCAATCAAAACTACTGAATGAAGATGAAAGATTAATCCTTGCGTTTGATAGGCTCGCAACAATGTCAGATAAAGAAAAAAATAAAGATAAGGAATTGATGGAAACTTTAAAGCTCTTAATGTTATTACGGTTGTGTGAATTGTATGAAAAAATGGAAGATTTAAATAAACAAGAAGAAAAGAAATTACAAAATTCAACACAGGAAGAAGAAGATGAAACAAAAGGAAAAGGAAAAGGAAAAGGAAAAGGAAAAGAGAAAGAAGATGAAAATGAAAATGAAAGTCATGAAGAGAATAATCAAAGTCAAGAAAATACTATTCCTGAATGGCTTTTCTTATTTTTCTGTCGAGATAATTGTGAAAATCCAGAAAATTTTGCAAAAAATATTTTAAGAAGGATCGGAGATGATTTAGGAATTGAGCAAGTGGAATTATTTCTCTTAGCAGAAGCTTTATCTGTAAATATAAATGTTTATTGCTTAGAGAAAAGTCAAGAATCTGATTTTATGAGTATTTTTGATTGTAAAGGAGCTGATAGAAGTGTTCAAATTGTTACAACGGATGGAAGACATTACAATTCAATTTTGGGTAGTTATTCAGATTTGGCAAAGGAAGAAAAAAATTGAAAGAGGAAGAGAAAGAAAAAAATAAAGTTGTTTTATTTCAAATTCCAACTTATTATATTTGGTTCTTTGTTTTATATCGATTTATTTATTTATTTTTTTTTTCATTTGATATAAATTCTTGTCATTAGCACGTATAATTAAGAAGTAAAATAGGATTCAATTTCTTTCATTAAATTACTAGCTAATTGAGAATCTGTGGCTTTCAAATCAATTGAAAAAACGAAGGAATCTGAGCGTTCGTCAACAGTTTTAATTAAAATTGCCAGTAAATGATCTTGAATAGATTTTGAATATAGTGAAGATGCACTAGTTAGTTTATCAATAACTGAAAAGTGGAATCGAGTTGAAAAGATATGAATCACTGAAGGTAATTTCCATTTTGGACTTGCTCTAATAATTTTTGATTCTTTTGCAGAAAATGTATTTCCATCTGAAAGAAGAGATGCAAATTGTGCTAGGGAAAAAAAAAAATAAAGAAAAAAATTAGATATAAAAAAATTGAGAAAAATCAAAATCAAAATCAAAATAAAAAAAAAAAAAAAAAAAAAAAAAA
>ERZ778024.3456-NODE-3456-length-11497-cov-30.212113_pt1 | contig 11497 bp, 5 predicted proteins | sample MGYA00375754_ERZ778024 | MGnify/ENA primary metagenome ERZ778024 (study PRJEB29350, sample SAMN05389827) | bioreactor metagenome | isolation source: Thiocyanate bioreactor | place: South Africa: University of Cape Town | collected 2014-02-18 ... | reverse complement strand
ATGAGTCCGTGAGATTCGGACGAAACCGGTCATGGCAGTACATCCTCACCCTCAAATAAATTAATCTTATTCTAGATAAGCACAACAGTACATACAACGACAACAACAACAATTGACTGGAAATTGGCAATTATTTCACGGACGGGGTCATGACAAGCTGTCCTGTACCTCAACTGCCTAGTAATCAATTTACTACTGCAATTTTTGATTGGAAATTTGCAAATTCGTTTTGCTTTTTCATTCAAACTTTTGTAGCAAAGTAAATGTCATTTATTTTAAATGAATTAAATGGCTTTAAGCCATCTGATGAGTCCCTTGAGCAAGGACGAAACCGGTCATGGCAGTAGACTTCCTCACCCTCAACACCCTCAACTCGTTAAACTTTAACTGATTAAGTACAGTTAGTTTTGTTTGGAGGATTCGATGTCCAAGTCGCGTCAAAACAAAAGTGGCTACTTATTTATAAATTTAATATTTAGATAATGATTTCATCACTAGAGTTTCACATAAAATTTAGCTTTTTAAAACTCTAATGGATCATACACACTTCTTGTTTAAAAATACACCAAAAAAAAACAAATTAGATAGACAATACAAAAGAATAGGTTACAGCTGCTTTGTTATTTATAAGTTATCTTTAAGTATGGTAAAGCTTGTGCATAACGATAAACAATATATTCAGTGTATTGAAATCCAGTTCCTTTAACAGAATGGCATCCTTGTGGTGCTGAAGTCAATGTATTATTAGTAGCATTCATTGTCGATATGACTCCTAAGATAACTTTATTGTAGAACATCACTCTTTCTTGATTAGATCCTGGTTGTGTATATTTGTGCGATTTAGCAGGATCATCAGCAAAATATGCACCATGACCTAAATAAGAAACAAATTTTAAGAAATAGTTTTTCTTTAAAACCTCACCCCAAGCTCCAGCTTGATTGAAAAATCGATCATCAAAACCATCTTCTACTATTCCCTGGATTGCAGCTCCATGTGTTCCATGAAAAAGTTTTTGTTCATTTGGATTATATCCTTGATTTTTACATTGTTTTGCAATAATTTTTTTCATTCCTTCATATGTATCTTCTAAAAGAGGATTTTTAATTTCATCAATAGATACAATATGTATTGATCCAATTTTTCTCATTGTTTTTGATAATTCTTCAAATAATGTTGATTTATATGGTAGTGGAACAAGCATCGCATAACGTTTGAAATGAGGTCGTGGAATATAATCCATTGGTTCTCCATGTTGTGTCCATTGACGTAAAGTCATTTTTTGAATACGTTGATTAACATATTGATCAATTGGACGAAGAATTTGAAAACGTTTATTCATAATATTATCAACAACTGTTTCGAGTTCAATTAAATATGGAGATTGTGTTATATCAATACGCATACCTATTTCACGTGGAAAATCTCTTTCTAATGAAAGATTACTAACATCGAAATCAATACGATCATGTGTTAATGCAACATGTGGTTCAATTAAATCCATTGTAAATGGACCTGTTGGTTCATTTTCATCAATTAATAGAATATATCTCCAATCTTCTCGAAATACTCGGCATACAATATTAAATTTATGTAATTCATCAAGAAATTTATCAATATCAAAATAATGATAAACAGATAGATGACAATCTAAATCTGCAGGAACAATTTCTTCATGTATATGTGGAATTTGTTGTCCCTGATAATTGGTGACATATTGAACCCAACTCTTTGGATTATTGATCATATTGTTTGGACAAAATTTATGTTCGCCTACAACCCAATCTCGAACAAAACCACCTTCTAATTTGCAATGAAATTTGCAAACAGCTGTCCAAGCTACAACTTCCATGCGTGTTTGCCGTGTTACACCTGTACCTTTGACACCATTATAAAGATCGACCATTGTTCGTTCACTATCAGTAATACGAGCTATGCGTTTTTCAATGTTTGGATAACGTTTACGTACAGCAGGATGAAGTAAACGAGGTAAAACACCTAGAATCATATTAAATAAAATTTATGCTTAACATCATATATGAAATTAATGATATTTACCTTCATTTGGATGTCTAATAACAGCAGCTCTTTGTAACCAACTCAAGAATGAATCAAATTCTTTTCGAACATTTTTATTTTCTGAATCTCTTCCTTCAACAGTAATATCACATGTTTTATTAGCTGGATTATCACTAATTGTTATTTTTACTTGTTTTTGAGCTTGCCAACGCCATTTCATTGGATTGAATATGTAGATCATTTTCGTAATACTTTCAAGATTTTTTGATAGATTTTCATAAGCTGCTGTATTTTTTGTACAATTATTTTCTAATTGAAATTGCATTGTTGTAACCATTTGTTTTCGTAAATGAAATTCATCATTAATAACAATTCCTGTTGTTCCATGTAATGAAACAATTGGTTTATTTTTTAATTGATGAATTTTATGTGATAATTTTGATTTAAAACGTGTCCAGATATTTTTTCCATTCAAATGTTGCTTTTCTTCTTCACTAATTTCAATATCACGTTCGATATTTAAACCAATCCAAGATGGTTTCAATTCGCCAACAAATGAAAGAATAGCTATTGAACGAACAGCTGATGCATAACGAATATCTCTTGCTAAAACTATACTAACTGGTGTTTCACTAATTGGACGTGTAAGAGTCGATTGAAGATCGAGTATTGCTCGATCATCTTCATTATTATATCGAACAAATAGATGAGTTTTTTCATATAAATCTTTCATTGATACAAAAATATTATCTGCATAACCAGCTAACAATGATTTTGCTATACATTCCCAATTGTCAGATCGAATTTGAGCTTTATGACGATATTCAACAGATAGATTAAAAGATTTTTCAAGATTTTCATAACGTCTCATTGCTTGACGAACAACATGAGCAATATTTGTTAATCCTTTTCGTTCACAAACACGTTGAAGATTAAATTTATGATTAGGAACAGATTCTTTAACTAATAAAATTGTATTCATTATATTTAATAATGTCATAAAATCCCCATCAGGACTTTTCATATATTGTGGTATATCTTTTAATAAAGCTGTTGTATTTAATACACTTAGAATTGATGCTAGACAAATGAGATCACGTCCACAATTATATATATCAAGAGCATATAATACTGATTTAGCCATTGCTAATGAACCAAAATCAGGTAATTTAGCAAGACGTTCACCTTCAGATGTAAATTGATTACTTGAAGATGATTTCAATATACCTAAATTTTTCAGTTCAATAATTATGGTTGAGATAGTTTGAGGCTTTAGTTTATCGGGTAAAAATTGTTGTAAATCATTTAAATCATTTTTAATTGGTGATCTTCTCAATAAAAAATCAATATTTGTTAGATCTGAAAGAAGTATATGAGGTTCGGGAAAGAGTTTATCTTGAACTTTAAATGTATATGAATAATGATATTCTCCAGGTTTTGTTCGACCTAATCGACCGCGTCGTTGTTTTAAAGTTGATTCAGCTGCTCTAACTTGTTGTAAAACTGTTCGTTTTGATTCAGGATCATAAATTGGTATATTAACCATTCCAGTATCAATAACATATTTCAATGATGGAAATGTTAAAGATGTTTCAGCAACAGATGTTGAAAAAAAAACACTTCCATGTTCAATATAGAATTCTTGAATTGTTGATGATTGAGATTGTACTAATGGATAGGCAATAATTGTTCCATGACTTAATTGTGATAATAAACGACAACATTGATGTACTTCAGTAACTGAATTAACAAAGCAAAGAATTTGATCATTTCGTTGACGTTTTTTATATAGTTCTTGAACAATATCAAGAACATTCTCTTTTGGATGTGGAATATCCTCAATTGGATATCGAAAATCCATTCGTGAAATAATAAATTCATTAAATTTAATATTCGATATTTGCCTAAATAGTTTTGGTACAGATTTATCTAATGTAGCTGATGAAATAATTAATTTAATTTTTGAATTAAAATCTGGTTTTCGAGTCAATAATCGAGCTAATAAAGCTAAACAAAGATCAATATTAACTGAACGTTCGTGAACTTCATCAATAAAAAAAACAATCCATTTATTATTTTGAATATCATTTTGAAGAAAATCTTCATCATATAAAAGTTGTTCTTTAAGTAAACCATCAGTTAAATAGAGAATTTTTCCATTTTGATTATGTTTTTCACCACTAACAGCCCAACCAGATAATTGATTAGATACATTATCTATATCTGTTTCAATTGTATCATTAACACGTTTCGATATCATTTTACATGGTAAACGACGAGGTTGTGTAACAATTATTTTTTCATATCCTTGAGCAACAAGAAGTGCTGGTAATAATGTTGATTTTCCTGATCCAGTTGTTGTTGTTATTGTTGTAACTGTATGATCTTGAATATTATTTAATAATTCTATAGATGACTCAAATAATGGTAATTGAATTTTAAAACAAGAATAATAGATCATTATTTGTTCTAAAAGTTGTGGAATTATTTTGAAATTATTCAATTGAAAATTTTCATTAATTTTATTTGATTTTAATGTTATTTGAATTTTCTCAATGAAATTTTTAACAACATCAATAGATTTTTGTGTTGGAGATTTATCAAGTTTAGTTCGTTGAAATGAAATATTCTGTTCAATAAATTGTTCAAAAGCTTTATTTCGAAGATATTCAATTTCTTTTATAAATGAATTTTCATTGAGAAATTCATTTGTAATTGTTTGAAATTGTTTTTCTGGAAGATTTAATTGTTCAAAAATTGTTTGTTTAATAAATGATCGAGATTTATATTGAATATAATCATTGAATCTTTTAATATATTCATTAATCTTTTCATTTAAATATTCAAGTAAAATATGAACATAATATTTCCAAATATTTGTTTTTGATTCAACGTTCCAAAGTATTGTAACTAATGAATATTTAATTCGATTTAAACATCGTTGATAATATTCTTGAGATGATCGTTTCAATTTTGAAAGTTTAAGTAGTCGTTCTAAAGCATTTCGAAATATTTGATGATGATTTTCAAAACCAATAACAATAAGTTTATATGAATTTTCAGTTTGTTGAAAAGTTATTCGTGGAATTTGATTATGAAAATATTCATCGATATCATGAACATTTGTCTTTATATAATTGATAAATTCATCAAATTCAGGTACTATAAAGTCATGCATAAATTGTTTGTCAATATTGACATATTGACGAGTTTTAATAGATTTTTGAATTCGATTTAAATTATCTTTTTGTTCTTGTAATTTCTTGTGTTCATTCTTTAATTTTTTTATTTGTTCTTTTGCATCAGTTAGTTGTTTTTCGTGCTTTTGTTTTTCTTCTTCGTATGTTTGATTAAGTTCTTTTTCACGTTCAAGCCATCGTTTATTTTTTTCTTCTTGTGCAATACGTAGAGCATCAATTTCACTTTTCGCAGATGCCAATATAGCTTCATGGAGTTGCTCTTGTTCTACACTAGATAAATCCACTTCATCAATTTTTTTTTGTTCATCTTTAATTAAATTTTGAATGTCTGATTCTATTGAAGAACTTTGTAATTCAACATGTGATATATGTTGTGAACTAGTTGTAATATCTTTAAAATAATCATCGGGATTGGCATCTGTTTGATTTGTATCTTCATTTAGAATTGATTGAAGAATTTCATCATTATTTGGAATTGAAGTAAGAGATGATTGTTGTGTATTTGCTAATTTATCATTCTAAATAATATTCATATTATCAGAGATGAAATTTTGATAATATAATGTCAAACTTACGTTAGAAGAATCTTCTGAATTGATTTTATCTGTAGAATCATCATCTCCTTCATATTCATTATTAATACACATTTCATCTTGATCTACTGAAGTATCACTTGTTACTGATAACATTTTCAAATGTTGTGTAGTCAATAATGTGATTTCAGCATCTGATAATACTTGAAAATTATCGATATGTTTCAATTGATTTTTATTATCTTCATTTTTAACTATAAATTTCGGTATCCATCGTATAAAACCTTGAACAGTTTGACGTTCATTATTGACAGAAAATGTTTTCATATCAATCTCTAGTTCATCATCAGTGATATGATTAATAAATGTTTTTATAGATCGTCGTCGTTGATTAATAGTTTTATGAAATAATGAATTTGTTTGTGCATTACAATTATACCAAGTATTGAGTTGAATTTCAAATGATGGATCATCCATTGTTGGAAGATTCAAAACTTTTAGACATGATTCACATTTAGCATTTTCTTTTGGATGTTTAATTAAGAAAATTTGCCATAATGAATAACAATCAAAATTTAAAATTGATGAACCACGACATCGTATCCATGCTAAATCTTCTTTTTCATCTTGTTTGTTTCCATGTCGAAGAAATTGAACCATTGAAACTGTATACAAAACAGAAGATATATTTAAATAAATTTCTGGATTAAATCGTTCATCTCCTTTTGTTTTAAGAGATTCATTTAATTCTTTGGATGAATTTAATTCAAAAGGAGTCCAATCATTCGTAGAAAATCGTTTATATTCCCAAACACAATCTTCTTTTAATGGTTGTCCACCCTCAGTAATAGGTTCTTCGTGTAATGTAACTTCATTAGTTGAATAATTACTGATAAGTATATTTTGAAAATATTCTCGAATATTTTTATGTCTTATATTTGATATTGGTGTTTCTTCTGCTTGATTTTTAATATAACAATCAGCACCATGTTCAATCAAACATTTAACAATTTCTAAATGTCCATGAAAGCATGCTGCATGTAAGGCAGTCGATCCATATCTTGGATCGACTGCATAATCCGGAGCTAGAATTGTTTCAGCACCTGAAGCTCTTTCAAAATGTTGTTCATTTTGAGCATTGACTGAACAATTAGCTTCTGTTAAAAGATATTCAACTAATTTCGAGTGATTATTTCGTGCTGATGAATACAATAATGTTGTTAAGCAAATACCAGGTTTATCTTTAAATTTTGGATATTCGCCGAGAAATGTCTTCACAATTTCATCATTTCCATCCCATGCAGCTTGAAATGCATCGATAGAATCTCGTGTACCTTCAAGATCTTTTAAAAATGGTTTGAGAATATTTACGGTAAGATTTTCTGAAAATTCTAATTTTTTACTATTATAATGATATTCAGATAGTAAATTAAATATGTATTCTTGATAATTGCTCGGCATTTTCGATAGACTATCATTGAATATCGTTTGAATTTTATTTGTTACCGTTATCATCATTTCACTATGAATATCATCAATGGGCAATGTATTAATACTGTTATTCAATGCAGTACCATCGATTGTTGATGTTTGTTGTTGTCTTAAAGTTGAAATTGTATTTTTGATAGTTTCAATAGCATTTTGTAAAGTTTTTTTTAGTGGCGTTTTGTCGTCATTGCTATTTGCCATTAGTCTTTTGATTTTAAAAGTAATACAATACTCGTTTCAACTCGCAATAACAACGCGTCACAAAATTACCCACTAAGAAGTGACAAAGGAAGAACGATGAAAAATAGTTATATGTTAATATTTGACGAAGAAATAATCGTCGTAAATATTTTCTTTCAGATGAAAATGTGATCGAACAGAAAGCAAAAAAAAAGATACCTTACAAACCGCTTTTTTTATTATTTGTTGGTAACTATTTGTTGGTAACTATTTGTTATACTTTCATTCGGTTTTTTCCCTTTAAAAAAACACGAGCACATATATTGTGAAGGTCAATTGAATTTTGGCTCAGCGTTTTTTCATTTTTCAATCTACTATACATAGCCATTTCCTTATATAAATAAAATCTCGATATTTTTATGAACAAATCTTCAGATATTTCAGCAGATTGAACCGATTTATTTATTTGATTATTTTTTGAATGATGATATCTTCCACAACAACCTGATAACTGATTAAGAAAATATGCTAATAGTAAAAATCAAAGATTGTATGCATCTCATAAATTGAATCGAAATCTTATCTAAAAATCTCTTAATTCAAAAGAGAACAAACTTTAGACATTTACTATAAGGATCATTTTCATTCATTTATCCCCTAATTTAACCTCTTGAATACTAGCTCTTCTCGCGTTCTGACAGAACGAAAGACGAAAAATAAAAAATCACTCTCTCTCTCTCTCTCTCTCTCTCTTGTGTTCTGCACATGTATATGATCGACAGAAAAAGAATGAAATTTTCTTTTCGTTCTGCCTAAAGACAAACTGAAGACAGCGGTATTCAAGAGGTTAATAATTTCAAGAGCATTAATTTCGAACAAAAAAACAATTAAAATGAACTTGATTTTGTTAAATTTTGATGAAAATCATGTTTTTCTTCTATTTTAACGGGACTATATGGTTTGAAAATATATGCAAAGAGATTTTTCATTCAAATCAATTTTTCAAAATACTTTCTATATCACTTCTATAGAATATTTGAATAATTAAAACATTAACTATTATCTATTCTATATTGTAAAATTATGTGTTCATAAATATCTGTGTGAGAATCTGCATTTGAAATTCTGACTAAGAACTATTCAATAAATTTTGCCGCAAGCCGTTTTAGAAAATGTTACACTGTTCGATTTTTACAGTAGTTTTCCTGATACCCGTAAAACATCCTAGTTGTTACTAGAGCATTTTCATAAGACTAATCTTTCGAGAATGGTGGTGTATTAGTGGTGTAACAGGATTTTGGCGGTGGTTGGGCACAGCTAAGCGACGCCCGTGATGTGATAGGGCATACAAGAAAATTTAGCTAGCAAAGTTAAAATAGGTGGCTGGACTTTGCCCTACCCTGGTTACGCCACTATTGTGTATGTTGAGTAGATTTGTTTATCGAATGATTATCTTTACGAAAAGTTTGAAAAAAGATTTTTAATCGGAGTGAAAATAAATGTATTTTCTTGATAGTTGTTCATCTGGAAAAACATATTGAGAATATTTGTTGAGAGTGAGGATGTATATAGAATTAATGTTGAAATATGTTATATCTTCAATCACATCTATTTTAATTGATTTTATTCTAATGAATAAATTGTTTAATAAACCATCTATATGAAATATAATTAGCCTTTGGAAGTAGAATCAATTTCGATTCTGATCCATCTACCTTAACATAGGAAACTCCTTGTACAATCGGTCCTGTTAATTCAATAGATGCATAAAAAATATTTTCTGCAATATCATATGCTGAAAGTGAAGTAACAACAATATTTGGATCTTCATAAATATTTCCAACATCTTTACTAATTTCACCTTTAGTTCGATCTAAAATTCCAACAGAAGAAACAAAATGAACACTTGTATTAATATATGTTGTATACATAGTAAATGTTTTATAATCAAATTTCATACTAATGGGAGAGAAATTAATTTTTACTTTCCAATCAATACCACCAGAATTACTTGTATTAACACCTACATATGTAAAATATTGATCTTCAATCATCATTAGAAAATATTTTCGACAAATTGGACAATAACTTGATATATGAGTTGGTTTCATATTATGAATTGTTCCTAAAATTTGTTTAATATTTCCATTATTTGTATTAATTTCAATGATTGATGTTACATTTTCTTCATCAGTTTCAATATGTGCAAATAACTGTTTTTGAAATATATCATATTGAAGAGAAATTATTGAATTTTTTATTGTTTTATATGTTGATAAAAGTTTACCATTTGTTGCATTAATAATACTTAATATTGTTTGTTTATTATTATTTGGTGCCGCCATATAAATAACATCAGCATTTGGATCATATGTTAATGGTAAAACAGAATATTTGATATTTTTAGGATCTCCAACATCATTTATATTTAATTTATTCGATATATTAAATTGTGATGTATCAAAATTAAGTGTTCCATAACAAACATGAGTTTGATCAGAATCAGAAAATAAACCATGAAGAATATGCGATGGATCTTGTTTTGCTAAATAAATTGTGTTTACTGCAGATATAATAAAGAGAACGAAAAGTATTTTCATCATTTATAAAATTAACAAGTAAAAGTAATGAAATAATGTCTTACTTGTTTTACCGGGTGTACCAAAAGTTTTGCGACATTTGAAAAATTGGTTTTGTATTCTTAGCTAATCGAATTAATTGAATTTTTTCACATAACTTAAGTACATACTAGTGATATCTATCGCACTGATATAACACCATTGATCTCATTTGTTGATGTTATTTTCAAAATGGTGATAAGTCTTGATGTACGAAATATCGCTGTGTCCCATTATAAAACCGGGAAAAATGCTCCGGAAATTGCCAAATTATTGGCGAATAAAGTTCATCGAAGTACAATCGATCGATGGCTACGTCGTTATCGACAATCCGGTTCATTTGAAGTCAAGCCGAAAACAGGTCGACCCAAAACTGGACGGACAAAAAGACTGATAAATTTAGTACAAAAACGAATTCAATCTAATAGTCGACGAAAAACTCTCCGAACCATGGCAAAAGATTTCAATTCAAGTATTGAAACAATCAAGCGAATACTCAATTTAGATCTACACAAAAAATGCTATCGAAAAATTCGTGTTCAAAAATTAAAAATTGATCTAAAACGTACGAGAAAAACGTGTTGTCAGTGGCTACGCAAGAACATCGACCATGACAAATTGGAAAGAATTATGTTCACCGACGAAAAAATATTTACTAGAAATGGATATTTCAACCCAAAAAACGATGTTATTTGGGCTGATGATAGATTTAGTGCCAATGAACTCGATGGATTAAATTTCCGAGAAAAATATCCAGTATCAATTATGGTTGGTTTGGGTGTGACATGGTACGGTCCGACTCGTCCACTGTTTTTTCAAAAAGGGGAACGTCTCAATGGTCGAACGTATCTCAACACATTACTTCCATTTTATGTAGAGGAAGGTAATCAACTATTCGGACATAAAAATTGAAATTGGGGCTTGCAACAGGATGGAGCAAGCTCCCACACAGATATGAATGTTCAGCAATGGTGTAAAAAACACCTGAAATTCTTCATTCCGAAGAACAGATGGCCTCCCAATTCTCCTGAGCTGAACCCACTCGATTATTCTATTTGGAACAACATCTCAAACCGTATGGACTATAAAAAAGTCCAAAGTATTGAAGATTTACGTCGAGAAGTCAAAAATGCGATTAACAAAATTTATGTGAATTACCTACGGGACACGATCAAAGTTTTTCCTCGTAGAGTTCGCTCAGTTGAAAAACACAACGGTGAACTGATTTTTGATGAACATAGTTAAGCATCATAGTACTCTATTGTAACTTCTAAAGCAATGTATTATTATTTGATTATTTTGTTTACTCTTGAAATAAAACGATTTTCTTGAAATGTCGCAAAACTTTTGGTACACCCGGTATGACTTCACAATTCTATTATCATTGAAAATAGTCATCTAATTTATACTCTTTAATTTAGCTTGAATTTGTACAAGATTTTCAGAAGATACCACCTATCG
>ERZ778024.3454-NODE-3454-length-11499-cov-5.865257_pt1 | contig 11499 bp, 8 predicted proteins | sample MGYA00375754_ERZ778024 | MGnify/ENA primary metagenome ERZ778024 (study PRJEB29350, sample SAMN05389827) | bioreactor metagenome | isolation source: Thiocyanate bioreactor | place: South Africa: University of Cape Town | collected 2014-02-18 ... | reverse complement strand
AAAAAAAAAAAAAAAAAAAAAAAAAAGAAAACTAACAAATAAACAAAGGAAATTTTCCTATTAAAAAAAAATGGACCTCCTGGAATTCATCAAAAAATTATCTTTATTTGGTAAACTTTTTTTTTTTGCTTAGGAACGGGAAATAAAAATACAAATCGAACGAAAAAAGAAGTGGAAAGCCAGAAATGGATTTTGAATCAAAAACAAGATAGGTTGAATAAGAAGAAATTTAATTGTCCAATAGAATCAACTCTGGCAAATTTGATCTGGATGTTGATTGGAAAATTTGAGTCTCTTGGGTTTTTGATCAAAGCATTGTTTGAAACAAGGAGTGAAAAGAGAAGAAAAAAGTCCAAGTTCTTCAATAAAGTGTCTGGGTGTGAAAGTGTAAATCAAAAAGAAAAAAACTGAACCAGATCACCCCCAACCAAAGTCGCAAACAAAGAAAAAATTTATAAATCTAGAGAAGCAAGAAAGAACATAAATCTCAAGAAAAACGACTTAGTTCGTCAAAGAAATTTAAAGAAATGAAAGGTACAGTAAATTATAAAATATAAATTCCATTTGTTTATTTTGTCGTTAAAACATCAAGGTGATAAATTGTTATTCTTCCAAAAAAATCCGTGCTTGATTTAAATACAATTTGAAGCTTTTGTAAAGTAGGCGAATCTTGAAGTGAGAATACTTGAAGAAGTTAAGGAATTTATTATGTATTTCTGGGAAAAATGAAGAAAAAATAAATGAAATAAATAAATTAATTAAATAATATGAACTAAAAAAAAAATAAATAATATGAAAGGATATTTGTTCTAAATTTGAATCTTCAGGATAAAAGTCTTGAATCTTTTGAAAATTTTCATTTTCTTTTGCACCATGAAATTCACAATCTTTTCCTGAAAAACCTCCTTGAAATGTAATCTTTACACAAGATATTAATACAGGTTCTGAAAATATTAAAGTTATTGATTGAGGAGTTCCCTTTTTTAATTCAATTTTGGAACTTTAGGAGTCTTTTCATTGAAAAGAGTTGATCAGCAAAGAAATAATAGAAATAAGAAGAAAGGAAATTTTTTTAAAAAAAGAATGAAACTTGTTCAGAATTCCAACATGTATCATCTTGTCCATCTATCAAAAATTGTTTTCCGAATTGTCTTGTATCACGATTTAAAACCGAGCTTACTCTATTTTTTTTAAAAAAAGTAATATAATAAGAAAATTTCAATTATTGATCCCCAAAAGAATCAACTGAGTAAAAAAAATAATACTTTTGTTCAAAAGAAAGAAAACAAAAGGGGTGAAAATAGGAGTATTTAAAAGAAATTAAACAAAAGTTGACTCTCAATAAACTTTTGTTCAAGTCGAACATTTAACTAAAATAAAATACTTTTATGAGATGAAATTGATATAATTGATTGTCTTAATCTTATTTACTTTAAATTTATCTCATTCCAAACTCCTTATTCAAAAGGAATGGAAAAGTAAGAAAGGGAAGCAAAGAAACTTTTTTCTTTTTTTTTTTGAAGTCAAAAATTATGACCCAAAAATATCAACAACATTCATAAATGATAAAAAAGTTTGATAAAGTGATATTAATATTAAACATAATAATAATAATAATAATAATCTTTGAATTGAATTCGAAATTTTTTTTGAATGAGAGAAAAATAATAAAGAAAGAAATAGCAAGGGAAGTAAATTTCAACCTGATTTGAGCTTTCGAGATAATGGACGCCATGCTTTTTTTTTTTTTTCCAATTTTTCTATTTTTTTTTTTTTTTCCCTCTTTTTTTTTAGCAAAATTGCGACCAAAAACTTTGAAAAAATTCAAAAAATTCAAAAATCCCTTCATCTTCCCATCATCAATCCCTCATTCTCTTAGATTCATCTCTTACATCCCTCCGCATATTTATTTTATTCTCACTCTTCAGTCAATTTTTGATTCAATTTGATATTCATCACTATCCCTTTTTTTGAAATTGAATCGACCCTTTTTGTTTGAAACAAAAAAAAATTTTTTTTTCCTTTGTTTGTCTTATTTTTGGATCAGGAGGAGTAACTTGAATAACTTGAAACCCTAATTGATGATAATATCTAATCTTCAAATATAATTATTATAAATATTGTAGGTAGCTATAAGAATGGAAGGGAAGATGATGAAGTTAAAGCATCATTTGACGATAAAGAGGGATTCGATAAAGAACTTGTCGAAAGGCATGACTCCAGAGTTATTTACATTTCAACGAGTAAGTTCTTAAGTTCTAATTCTGTTTCTTTGATGTTCTTTCAATTCTATTTCAATACTGAATTCAATTTTATGTTTTCTGTTTATATTCATTTTAATTTCAACATTTATTTCTCTTTTCATTTTTATCATTTTGTGACTTGTTTTTTTACTTTTATTTATTGCATAATAAATAATTATGGTCAAATTTTTGAGTCAAAATAAAGAAAAATTATTCAATTTGAAATCAATCATTGAATTCATTTCATAAGAACAAAGATTCATTCGGATCATCAATCAATCAATCAATCAATCAATTTAATCAATTCTCAATTGTAATTTTGAATTTGTAATATCTTCAAATAGGAATTCGTCGATGGATTTAAACATTCTCCATTAATAATATCATATGATCAAGTTCAATGTTTACTAGCTATTGGTGCATATGATGGAAGAATTAAAATATACGGAAAAGAAGGTGTAGAAAGAACTTTTGAACAATCTTCAAATTTTCCTGTAAAATTCTTAAAATTTTTGGTTAATGAGGTATTCAATTCAATTACCACTTCAGAAAAATAATTGAAGGAATTAAATTAATGAAATTAAATTCATTTAAAATTTAAATAAAAATTTTTAGGGAAAATTAATTTCAGTAGATGGAAAAGATCGAATTTATGTTTGGAATTTTATTAAATTTGAACTCGAATTTTCATATCCTCCTTTATTATTTTTACAATTAGATGAAAGGTAAACTAATCAATGAATCATTTTAATTTTTTTAATTCAATTCAAATGAATAATTCTAATTAGTATCTCAACTATTGAAATTGTACCCCAATTTAATTGGATGTTTGTTGGATTAAATAATGGAATTATTAAAGTATTTGATTTCAAGAGAGGCTTGTCATCAGATTATATTATTCCTTGTCAAACAAAGTAAAAATCTTTTTTTTTCCAAATTTCACTCAAAAATAAAAAATAATATAAAAAATTAAAGAGGAAATCATGTATCAATTGTATCTATACTTTCTCACCCAGAAGATTTAAATCAACTTTTGATTGCCTATGAAAATGCAACAATTATATTATGGAATTTAAAATTAAAGAAAATTGAAAAACAATTCGTTTATCTAGATAAAGTGAAGAATTTATTCATTCAAGTTTAAAGAAATATAAACGCTAATCTTTTCTTCTTCTTTTTTTCTTCGGTAGGATGGAATGATAATAACTTCAATGTGTTGGCATCCAGGTGGTCGAATGTTCACAACAGGCTTCGAGAATGGATTATTAGTACACTGGGATTTGAATTTAAAGACCCCTTATGCTATCCATGATGGTCTTTTTTAAAAAAAAATTATTTATTTTTCCTTTCTTTTCAAAAATTGAACCTTTTTCCTTTAGTTGATCTTTCAAATTTAAGTGAAGCACGAGATCCTATTTATAAAATTAAATGGTGTTGTAATGAGACGTAGTTTTTTTTTTTTTTTGAAATAAATCATTTTCTTTCATCAAAAAATAAATAAAATAAAATAAAATAAAAAATAAAATAAATAAAATAAAAAGTGATAGCTTTTTGTTAGTTGCAGGTGGTTCAATTACAGGAGATCGAAAATCTTTGGCATCTTTAGAATTTTATGGAATCCAAACAAGTCAATTGAAGTCAAAAAAAAATAAATATTGGCCATTCGAAGATATTATTGATTTTGAAGTTACATCAAATTCTCCTTGGATCAATGGTATTATTATTGTTATTCTTATAATGATTTTAATGTCAAATCTTTTTTTCTTTCTTTCTTTCTTTCTTTCTTTCTTTAAGGTGGAAAAAGTCCATCAAGTGTAATGGTTTTACTTTCATCTGGAAAACTTCTTTGTCATGACTTCACTCAAAGAAGGTTTTTAATTTTTTTTTTTTCTTTTTTTTTTCAATTCAAAATTTCATTTAGCTTTCCTCTCCTCGAACTTCCCTCTGCTTTACATATCTTAACTGCTCCAATAGTATCTCTTACACTTAATTCTCAATGTTCAAAAGAATTTGTTAAAGAAATTTTTGTTTCCAAAAAATTGGTATTATTCCTTTTTTTTTTTTTTCCTTCTCTAGCCCTTTTTCAAGAAAAAAAAAAATGCATCTTGCAAACCAGAATTTCCCATCTTCCATACATGGTGGTACTCCAGGAGAGCCAGTAAAATCTTCAACATCTGAAATTATTTTGACTGGGTAAATTTCAATTCTCTCTTTCTTTTTTTTCTTCTTTTCTTATTTTTTATTTTTTATTTTTTATTTTTAATTGTTGTTATTCATTGTCTTTCTATTTTTCAATTTTAAAGTCATATGGATGCTATCGTAAACGTATGGGATGCCACTTCACGTACCTTTTAATTTTTAATTTTTAATTTGAACTTTTTAAATTAAAATTCTCGAAAAATAAATAAATAAATAAATTAAAAAGCTTTATTAAAATTAATTCATCAAATTGATTTTAAAACTCCCAAAGATAACTATAACTCAACATTTATTTCACAATTATATTTATCTGAACAATCAAAGGAAATTTTTGTTGGATTTAGTGATGGAAGATTGTTTATATTAGATTTTACTCCTGGAAAGTATGACCCTCCAAAACCTCAACCCAAACCTGAGCCAAAAATCGAAACTGAACCAAAAGCCCAGAATTCTCCCTCTCAACAATCATTAGCATCAAATTCACCAAATGCATCCCAAATTATTCAAGAATCATCTCAATCCCGAAGTTCAACCATGTCAAAAATTGAGAATAAATCAGCTCAAACAACTTTCTCTAGAGCAACAGGAAAACTATTAAATATCCTTAATTTCAGTTTCTTTTCTTTCTTTTTTTTTTCTTTCTTTCTCCTCGTTAAAATGAGAATAAAATAAAAAAACAAATAAATAATAGCTAAAATGGAAGATAAAGCAGAGAAAAATGAAAAAGATTTACCACCTCTACCAGATCCAAAAAAAGTTTTTTTTTTCTTTTTTTTTTTTTTTTTTTTTTCCAGTTTGAAACCAAATCAAATAAAATTAATTTTAAAAAAAGAATACCCTAAGTCCTAATACATCGACAGAATCTCAAGAACATGAAAAAGATCCTAAATTGCAAGAAAGAAAAAATTCGAAAGATGCCAAAGCGGATATAAGAAAAAACTCTAAAGATCAATTTTTTACAAAACAATCTGATAGTGAACAGAGTGTAGAACAAGAAAAAGAAGTCAAAGAAGTCAAAGAAGTTAAAGAAGTTAAAGAAAAAGTAATTGAAGAGAAAAAGGAGAAAGTTGAAAAAGCTATTGGACAACCTATTGAAAAAGAGAAAGAAAAAGAAAAGGTTCCAGAAAAAGAAAAAATCATAACTCAAGATAAAGAAAAAATTCCAGAAAAAGAGAAAGAAAAGGAAGACAAAACAAAAGAACAAAAAGAGAAGGAGATAAGTAAAGAAACAGAAGTGGAGAAGGAGAAAGTTCAAGAGAAGGAAAAAGACAAAGAAAAAGAAAAAGAAAAAGTTATTAATCAAGAGAAAGATAAAGTTACTGAAAAAATTACTGAAAAAGTTATCGAAAAAGTCAAAGAAAAAGATGGAAAAGATGGAAAAGACCCAGAATTAGAAAAAGTTATCGAGAAATTTTTAGAGAAACCTGAGGAACCTCTTCGAAGAATGTCAAAATTTGTTGATATTATTAAATTATCTAATTCCCCTGGATTTCATGAAAAGGCAGTTTCATCATTTCATAGAGCACCAATTTCAACGTTAGCTTATTCACAAGATTGGAGATTGTATTGTTTTTTCTTTTCTTTTTTCTTGTTTTCTTGTTTTCATTATTTTCAACACCTTTACCAAAAAAAAAAAAAAAAAAAAAAAAAAAAAGTCTAGCGGTTGGTGATGCAAATGGAGTTGTAAGTATAATGGATTTAGAAGATGTTAAAATTGTATATTCGAAGATATTTTTAGGTAAACTTTCAAAAGTTTTGTCAAAAAAATAAAATAAAAATAAAATAAAATAACTGAAATTTGAAACTTAGTAACAACACCAACACCCGAAAAAAGTGCAAATGAAAAAGAAAAGCGAGTAAAAATTTCCACTCTTCAATTTTTTTATTCTTATCCTGGTATTTTTTCTTATTTTTTTAAAAAAAAACAAAAATTACTGATCTGTTCTAATTCTTTTGTTTCTCTCTCTTTTCCTCCAAAGCAAACGATCGGATATCACCATTATTATTGGTTGGCTCAGGCGACGGAGTGACACATATCCTTGAAATTCGGAAAACTGAAACTTCTTATGATATTAATCAAAGTAAGTTATAATTAAGAACAATAAAAGCACAAAACAATATTAAATAAAACCATCATTAGCGAACACCATTATATCAAAATTTCCTTCTCCTGTCATATTTTATGCAATATTAGACGATCATGGAAAAGAAATCGAATTTAATTCTTCATTAGGTTTTTTTTTTCTTCTTTCTTTGTTTCTTTCTTCCTTTTTTCCTGTTCCTGTACTGGACAATAAATAAGTAAATAAATAAATAAATAAATAATAGCTATAACTAGAGATACAACGCTTCCTCCACATTATTTAATAGTTGGGTGTACTCATCAAATTAGAGTTCATCTTAACTGTGATCCTCATGGAAGAATTGCAAAAGTATTACTACACGAAGATAGACGTTTTCTCAAAATGCAAGTTATTAAAGGAGGAGGAGGTTCCATTTTTTTTCCCCTTTAATTTTTAGTTCTTTAATTTTATTGATTTTCTTTTTTTTCAAAAAAGATCAAGCATGTCTTGTATGTTTATTAAGTACTGGTGATTTCCAATTATATACCCTTCCTAATCTTCAATTAATTAAAGGACAACAAATTTTTGATGATCATGATCATGAAAAGTAACTTTTTTTGCTTCATATTTTTTTTTTAAAGGGAAATTTTAAAAACTTTTTTTCAAAAAATCTAGCTTTTATAGAAATTGCTCTTTTTCACAAGATGGATATGCAGTTTTTCTAACAGGAAAATATGAAATTCAAAGATATTCATTATTTTCTGATTCTAATAGGTTTGATTTCCTTTTTTCTTTAAAATTCATCTTTAAATTTGTATAATCAATTTAGATTATTAACTCCAAAGAACTTTTCAACATTGTATCATAATTCTCTTCCTTTCCCTGAAAAACCTCAAACTGGAATTTTAAAATCATTACTTGGAGGAATTTTAATGTACACTCCAGCAGAAATCAGTTCTTTATGTTCATTTCTTTTTCTTTTTCGATTTTTTTTTTTTTTCCCAATCACTTATAAAAAATAAATAAATAATAAATTACAAAGTTGAAAATGAGCAAAGTGCTCCAAAGATAAAAGAAAAAACGGAAGAAAAGAACCGTGAAGAACTTTGTATTATTTATTTATTTTTTGACTTTTGAAAAGATTATCACTAATTCAATTTCATTGATAGTTGAAGGAGCAAAAGTTACTCAGCCCCCAGGGAACCCTTCTCAAAATAAAGCTAAACAAGAATCAAGATCAGCAAAGGATGCTGTCAATCAAACTCAACAGGTATTTTTTTTTTTTTTTTTTTGTTTTTTGTTTTTTACTTTTTTTTGTGTGCATTTGGTCTAACTTTCCCTCTCAAAATTAGGCTTTAGCAGAAAGAGGAGAGAAGATTGAACAATTACAAGATTCTGCAAATAAATTAGAAAATGAAGCATATAATTTCTTAGAAAAAGCTCGGCAATTAAGAGAGCGAGAAGAAAAGAAAAAGTGGTACGAATTCTGAAAAAAAAAAAACTTTTGTAATTGAAAATTTAAAATTTAAAAAATTTTGGTAATTTTAAAGATTTTTTTCTTCTTTTTTTGAAAAAAATAAAACTATTTATCAAATTATGCTCTAAGGGAAAGAACTGCAGGATAACATATTTTTGAGTTCTTGTTTCGAATTAAAACAAACGTTAAATGTTTTCTCCTATTATAAATGATATTGTTGGTAATTGTTTTTTTTTTGTAAAAAGAAAGAAAGAAAGAAAGATACTTAAAATTATTTTTGGTCATTCTATGATACAAAATGGCATGACAAAATCCAAAACCAAATGGTTTTCCTCTAAAATATGAAAATTGTCCTGTAGTTGCGAATCCGATTAAATCACTAGCTGGAGGAATCTGAAAGCTCTGATTTTTATTATTTATTTTATTGATTGATTGTTTTTTATTTTGAAAGAAATTTGTGAACCTGGATATCATTTCCTTGAGGTTGGAACTTTTCATGAGATGATAAATTTTTCATCCAATATGTATAATATTGTTCAGAAGAAATATAAATATGTGCATTATATTTGATTGTTCCCCTACCAAGCTAAGGTTTTTTTTTAAAAAAAAGAGATTTAAAATCAGAAGTCAAACCTTTAAATGAAAAATTCAAAAAATGAAGATTTACCAAGTTGATCTCTACCATAACAAAAGCTCCATTAAAATTAATTTCCTTAGGAATAGTAATTTTTGAATTTGAAGATAAATACTCTGAAAATAACTTTGAAAATTCTTCTTCTTTTGAATTCTTCAATAAGTCTCGAAAAAAATCTAGATTTTTTTCACCACGAATAACCCAATTCTAAAATTTTAATGAAGAATTTTAGTTAAAATTATATAAATAAATAAGTAAAGGTTGACCAATTCTTCTGTTTTATTTGTTTGTATTGGGGCTAAGTCAGGTTCTTGAGTGGTAATATTCATGAAAGTAAAATTAAGAGCTTGAAAATTAGGTAAAAAAGGCGAATTGATTTGGAGTTTCTTATAATTTGGCCTTTTTGCAGGAGGTTTTTTGTAGTAAATTTCTTTTGTTTCTAGTGCTCTTTTTCTTGAATAAGTTTCATAAGATTGTGAATCAATAAAGTTATTTGGGAATGTAGGTAATCCAAGTTCAAAATCTAATGAGGAAATTTCACGAAGACCTTTTAATTTTAATTTTAATTTTAATTTTAATTTTAATTTTTAATTTAGTTGAATTAATATCAATAAGATTTTTTTTTTAAAAAAAATTTTTTCAAACCTCCAAATCTTGCTCCAGAAAAAACTAAAGATTTCCAAAAAGCTAATCCCCAACTGAGAAGTAAATAATAAATTAATAAAAATAAATTAATAAAAATAAAATAAAATAAAATAAAAAAAAACAAATAAATAAATAAATAAAATTAAAATCAACCCTTTTGGAATGATTATTTCCCAACCAGTTCCAAATTCACGAGGCGACACACCAGGTTGTGATGTATTAAAATTCCTTTTTTTGAGTAGTAAAATTGGAATTTTTGAGTCTTGTTCGGTTGGAATAAGAGGGCCAGGAGTAGTTTTCTAAATTATATATTAAATATTAATGATAAAAAGGAAGAGAGAGAAAAGAAAAAAAAAAAAAAACTTGAGTTCTTCTTTTGTCTAGTTCTGAATCTTTGATTTTTTTGTTATTTAGTTCCTGTCTTAACTCTGAATCCCAGATTTTAGAATTACATACAAAATTTGGCCAATCACGCTAGAAATTTATTTATTATGCATTTATTTAGTATGGAAGGAAGGAAAGGAAAGGAATGAAAAAGTCTAATTCTCCAATAAATTTTTGTACCAATACTTGTTGTAATTTATTTTGAGCTTCTTGAGGAATGGTTGTTGCTCTCTTTGGCATTGTTCTTACAGGAAAGCTATTTATCAAGAGAGAAAAAGATTCAAAGAAAAGAAAAAAATACGAAAAATAATAATATACTTGAGCCTAGGATCATAAATTTCTAAACCTAATACAATATCATAAGGAAGACATGATGAACTCCGAGCAAAGGATAGAGTTTCCCATAGCTTTGAATTTGATTTATTATTATTTTTGAATAAAAAGACAATTAAAGCTTGATTAGATTTTACCTCAAGTTTTTTTTTATCTTGCTGACACACATGAAATATATGATGTAAAATTGCTTGAGATCTTGGTCCAATTAAATCAAATTTTAAAAGTTCATTTTCAAGGGAGAGTAATGTAAGATTTTGATATTCTTCATTTGATTGTCTTAATAAATCCAATGAATTAAATACTTCTTGAAAAGATGAAGGATGAACCCAAATCCAAATTTTTCTATTATTATTTGCAGTTTTTGTCTCCGGTTTCCAAAGAAAATTAATTGGACATATAAATTTTTGAGGATATTGATCAAAATGATATAAAGAATTTGATCCATATCGAATTCCATCCAAAAATCTGGGTTTTATGATTTTAGTTTTATTCCAATTTTTTTTCTTTTTTTTTTTTTTAAAAAAAAGAACCTCGGGGAAGTAATAGAAACTAGAGTTGGATCCATTGTTCTCAAAAAAAAGGATTTTAAAATATCGATTGGTCCTGAAATTTCTAAAAATCCATAGTATGATGAATCATGAAGGAAAGCAGAATTAGTTGAAGCTTTATATATTGCTCTAATACTTCTATCTGAAGGATGTTCAGCCTTTTTTTTTTCAAAAGATTTTTCTTTGTTCAATATTTATTTCAAACAATTAAAAAAAAAATTCAAAAAAAATACGAGTTTATAGCCCCAAATTGGAATCATTTTTGACCTTTTTGCATGCCATATATGAGTTTCTAACCATTTGAACTTTCCTAAATGAAATTGGTTTCAAATTTTTTTAAAAAAGTTGAAGCTAATTGAGAAATGAAAAAGACTTTGACGACGAATAAATTCTTGTAGTAAAGTTCCTTTCCTTCTCTTCTTTCTTCTACTTTTGGGTTCCTTTTGTGGACAACCATTTTCTTTTTCTCTTTGTTGCTAAATGGAATTAATTATGATGATAAAGAAAACATATCCTCTTTTTTAAAAAAAAATAAAATATCAAACCTCTCTAAGTGCACTGATTCTAAAACGTATTGGAAGTCTTTTTACATTATAACTAGCTGTTCTTCTTCTTAAATGACGAGGGACAGATTGGAATACTCTTGAATTTCCTGCACTACATTGAAATAATCAATTTCACAATTTCTTTGATTTCTTCAAAAAAAAAAAAAAAAAAAAAAAAAAAAAAAACACAAAAAAAAAAAAAAAAAAAAAAAAAAAAAAAACCCTGAAGAAAGAAGATTTTTCATATTATAGATTTCAAGTCCTCTAGCCTAATGAAAAAAAAGAGAGAAAAGAAAAAAAAGTACAGTCATATAAAATTTTGGTTCATTATCTTGATTAATCCTAAATCTTACTTTAACAAAACTTTCAACTTCTAAGCTAGTAAGAACTATCGTTTTTTTTTTTTTTTTTTTTTTTTTTTTTTT
>ERZ778024.3442-NODE-3442-length-11524-cov-53.493591_pt1 | contig 11524 bp, 10 predicted proteins | sample MGYA00375754_ERZ778024 | MGnify/ENA primary metagenome ERZ778024 (study PRJEB29350, sample SAMN05389827) | bioreactor metagenome | isolation source: Thiocyanate bioreactor | place: South Africa: University of Cape Town | collected 2014-02-18 ... | reverse complement strand
AACAGCAATCACAGCATCAACATCCTCACCCTCCATCACAACAACAACAACAACAGCAGCAGCAACAGCAACAGCAAACTCAAATTCCCTTGCAATCCTACCAAGAGCCACGAAATAATTATTTCGACCAATGTAAATCAATTTTGTTCGAAATCAACATACGTATGTTTCTTCTTTGTAGCTAATTGGCAACGAGCAGGTCCTCCAACCCAAAATACTTTTCTTCCCCAACAGCAACAAATGATGCCTCAGCAAATGTATCATCCTCAACAGCAAATGTCTCCTTCCACATATTACGTCCAATCTCATTATCAGCAACAACCACCACCACCTCCCCATCAACAATACGTTCCGATCAATTATGCTCAAGGATCGATACCCTCACAAGTACATCCGAACATTCATTAAACTCCGATTTGTTTTTTTTTTGTTCATGCTTTTCATTTAGCGTCAAGAAAATAAATGATTTTTTTTCTTCTTTCAACAAAAAAGCTCTTGACGAAAAGATTGTATAGTGCTTGGATTCAATCGTCTTTTTGTCGAATGGTATGTTCGTTTTTTTTTCTCAGTAATTATCAAACAACATCTCAACTGTCTCGTTTCTCTTTTAGTTTGCTTATTTCTCCTTCTTCTTCTATCTAAACACGAGATTAATCTTTCCGATCGAAGCCAAGAACAAATGAAAAATAATTTGGTATTTTGTTTTTTTTTTATTTAATGGATATGCATTTGTATCCAATCAATTGTACGTGTGTAATAATTTGTTTTTCGAACGTGTCTATCTTTACTTGAAATATCTTTTGTGTGTATTTTTTTTTCATAATTCAAAATATATTCGTGCTTTGTCAATAAGTCCTTGTGTCTACTAGTCACGACCTTGAGATTTCTTTAAATGGCATTTACAGTTGGTAACACTATCAATGCTCGATTATCCTCTTCTGATGGCTTTCGATAGACATTGTTTCGCCATCGATAATGATCAACTATAGATTTTATTTCTTTTTCTTGAGTTTTTACCGAACAAATAATGACATCATTTGGTTTCGATTACCATATTTCAAGGCGTATGTATATACTTCGAACTAAACGACGACCCATCTGTTACATTCGAGTTCGTTCGTGTCTTTTGTTGCATACAAACAATTCGACCTAAACAAATAAGAAAGATTGTCTTGCTCTCTCTCTGTTTCTCTTCGTCATTCTTCTCCGCTTTTCTTTTGTCATTTTACTGAGAAAATCTTATGGATGTGGCATCATAAAATAAAATTCAGCTGGATTTTATTCGTGATTTTTTATTTAATTAAATTTACAAGTAAGAACAAAAGTGAAAAAGAAAAAGAGAGAGGAAAAAACATTTTTGACTAGTTGGTGGAGAACATCAACGACGTTTATTGAAATATTTACTTGATGAAAGCAATCATAATCCATTGGAAAGACCGGTTTATAATGATTCACATAGTTTAACTGTAACAATGAATTTAGCACTTCAACAAATAATTGATTTCGTGAGTAATCAAATGCGAGAAAGAAAACAACATGTCAAATGGATTTCTAATTGAATAGGATGAAAAAAATGAAATTCTCGTTACAAGTGGCTGGGTCGTACTTGTATGTTATTAATATCGAATTGATATTTTGTGTTTTTGTCAGAGTGCAAGTCTTATTTTATGATTCAGACTTGGCATGATTATAGTCTTCAATGGAAACCGGAAGATTTCGGAAATATTCAGACAATTCGAATTCCGAGTACACGTGTTTGGACACCGGATATTCTTCTTTATAATAGGTAAACGATTGATTTCGAATAAACACTTATTATTGTTGTTTATTCTCAGTGCTGATGATAATTTCGAAGGAACAATGAAAACTAATCTAGTTGTGCAAGCAAATGGAAGTATACTTTTTGCACCACCTGGCATATTCAAATCGATTTGTCCGTTCGATATAGCTTCGTTTCCGTTTGTAAATAGTTACTTTTTTTTCTTCGAAGAACTCAAATCAACTAGTTTTTGTTCTTGTTTTTTTTTGGATGTTCAAAATTGTACATTAAAATTCGGCTCTTGGTCTTTTGATGAATCAGGTTTGATTTGACGAAAAACAGAAACAATGAACATGAGTTGATTTAGGCGTTAATTTGACTGTTGACGGTGATCATGGTCAACGTGATGCGTATGTTGAAAATGGCGAATGGGATTTAGAAGGTATTCGAATTGACTTTATATTTTAATAAATCTCAAATTTGTGCCATTATGAAAAATAGATTTCATAGCTTTTCGACAAGCTTTTGTCTACGAATGTTGTCCGACAGTCTATCCATTTGTATTATTTACTATTCAAATACGTCGACGAACGCTCTACTATGTGATTAATATAGTTGGTGAGATTTGACAGAAAATGAATGTCTGTTTGAAATCGGTTTTGGATTGTTTTTGTAGTTCCGTGTGTATTGATCAGTTTCATGACTGTTTTGGGATTTCTTTTACCACCGGACAGTGGAGAAAAGTTAACTTTACGTAAAGAAGTTCTCGTTGTTTTTTCTCGACTAAAGAAAATGTTGTTGTTGTTTGCTTTTTAAATTAGAAATAACAATTCTTCTTTCAATTGTCATGTTCAGTTTACTAATCTCAGGTATTATCCCAGCAAGTTCGACTGCTCTACCAACAATTGTCATGTATTTTACTACTGTTATGGGCATGTGTTCAATGTCAGTTGTTGCCACCGTTATCGTACTCGATTTGCATCATAAAAATGCGAAAAATCATACGATGCCAATGTGGGTAAGACATGGTCGATTTATTTTGTTGAATCCAAAATCTAATTTGTTTTTATCTGTCGAGATTCATGTATATATCAATCAATATTTAGCTTGGTTTCTTCGAATGAAACGTCCTGGACACGATCTTAGTTGGAAGGCTATTCGTCATCGACGTTTTCATCAAGCCGATCAACTTCATAATACCAAAATACCATCGACACCTTTACTCGAACATTCGTCGAAATCTTTACTAGCAAATATTCTTCATGCCGATGAACGATCGACAGCATATGCAAATTCATTGATTCATAATAATGAATTTGATACGACGAATTTCTATCGGTCAGATCTTCGAATGATTCTATCGGAATTAAAATTCATGACGGATTATGTTCGACGTGAAGAAGAAGAAGATGACGTATCTCAAGATTGGAAATTTTCAGCCATGGTTATCGATCGTTTATGTTTAGTTCTATTTACGATTCTAACGACTATATTTAGCTATTTGACACTTTTTTCTGCGCCAAATTTTTTCAAACTTCGATAAAAAAAGAGATTGTTTGTTATCTTTTAGCATGTATATAAAGCTTAAATATTTGTTTTATTTTTCATGAAAAAAAAACAATGATAACTCATTTGAAAGAGTTTTAATGACTGATTGACGTGAAAACTCTCTCTGATTTTTTCATCTCTCATGAGAATATGAATGTAGTTCGGTTTTAATGAGTTAATATGGTTGATTTCTCTGAGCACAAAGTCAGTTAGTCATGTCGTTTTTTTCTCTGCCTCTCTCTCTCTCCTTTCAAGAGCATCAACATGTTGTTTTCCATTATCTCAGAGAAAAAAAAAAGAAGGAAAAGCTCAAGAGTTACTTACTCATCGTGCGCCAATCGTTATTAAGAGAAATATTACAAAAAAAGAAACTACTAGACGAGAGTATATTCATTCCGTGTTGTTGCTTCAAGGCGTAAGTTAAGCGGTTTTCTTTTTATTTTCATCGATAGAAATTCGAGAACTATTTCTATGTCATCTTGTTTGTTGGTTTGATTTTCTTTTTTTTTTCGCCTCATGCAAATATCAATTCAAAAAACAAGCAAAACAGAATTTTGATTTGCGCTAAAAGAAGAAGAAGAGAAGTTTAAATCACTTAAGAAACGTAAAAAGAAAATGTGTAGGTGCAGAAAGAAAAACACTGTCAAGTCGTATAATGACTAATTCATATTTGCTTTTTAAAAAAGTCGTTTACTCGACGTTTTTTCTCTCTAGATTTAAAATTCACTATGCCACGCATTATTGATAATCTTATGCATTTTAATCGTGGTGATGAGGTGAGATGAAGACTAAATTTCAATTTGATTTTTTCTGTTCTCAAATCACTTTAATAGAACTCGACAATGAGTAGTCGTCGGGTAGGCACGTCAAACTAATATATTAACAGTTTTCTTTTACTATGACACACTAACCATATTGATTCCGGTCGAGTTCAATTGACTATTTATTTGTTTGATAGACGAGAAGACATTTTTTAGTGAGTTCTATTCTGTTTCTATTTAGACGATCAATTCATCGACTAAAATGGGTCTCGTCAATCTACGAGAAATTGTCGAAATAGCCGCTCATCGTTGGTATAAAGACAATGAAAAAGATTCAATGAAAGCTAGATGGGGAAAAACATACAATTGGAAAGAACTTATCAAAGAAATCGATTGGCGATCATTGAAGTTTGTTTATCACTTTCTTCTTCTTCTTCTTCTTCATTTCTCAATTAATGCCTATAGAGTCCGTCATGATCAAGTTATTTATACGGATCTTGATACACCAGGTACGCCGAAAAATCATATTCTCTTTCGTTCAACATTTCTCAACGATACCAATCGCGAACAAGAATATAATTTAAAAGCTGAACGTCGAACAGTTTCGACTTGTTCATTTTCAATCTTCGAAGGTTATACAACTGAACAATGTGTTTCACTTGAACTCGAAGTACCATTGCCTAAATGTGTACTCGAAGCAAGTACAGGTTTTCGTCGAGAATATACAATCGAACAATCTCGAGATAAACAAGTCGAAGAAGAACTAACATGGTCTGTTGAATCGAATATTAAAGTAGACCTTTCTTTTGTCTTGTAAAATTCTTTTTTTTTGACAATATTGTGAAATAGATTCCTGGTATGTCTCAAACAACGGCTGAGTTAATCGTTCAAGAAGATGAATATCGTGGTACATTCGAAATCAAATCATATTTCTACGGCGAAATTCGTGTGAAATTATTCAAAGATTCACAAGAAGTTCTTAGTTTAGAATTTGCCGATTTAGAAGATTTATTTCCACGTGATAAAGGCTTTCGAAAAGATGCAAATGGACTCTACCGTATTACACGTGGTGAATGTCGAGCTCGTTTTGGTGTTTCACAAAAAGTTGAATTACATGCTAAACCGCTGCCAGGTGCTGAATCGATTCTTCTTCGTAATCCAATTGATTCACAAAATAATTCAAGAAAAAACAGTCTAAGAGATCCGCATGCACAAGTACCTCAAGCGCCTGCTTCTGTACTTCGAGAATTAGTTAATGGCACGAGTATTTGACAGTATTTTATTTGTAGTTTGTATATCACAGAAATACATTTGAAAACAACAAAAAAAGAAATTGATCAAACACTAAGAATCGACAGATGTCAGTATCGAACGTTGAAAATCACAGAGGGTGTTTGAATCGAATTGCAAATTTAGCAACTAAAAATGTTTTTCCATTCGAAAAAAATCATTCGAGTTCAATAAGAAAACTGAATTTTATTTTGTTGGAACTAAATTTATTGATAAGATAGTAGAGTCACAGTTTTACCTTCGACATCCATCCAAAATTATTTGTTGTTTTTCGTTGGTCTCTATACATCAGTGAAAAAGACTTTTACACAAAATTGTTCATGATTTCTTTTTTTTGTTCTCGTTTTTAGATCAGAAATTTGTTTGTTCGTAATTAACATCTTAAAATGACAAAAAAACGTCGTAATAATGGTCGTAGCAAACACGGACGTGGTCGAGTTACCAATGTTAACTGTACAAATTGCCGACGTTTAGTACCAAAAGACAAGGCAATTAAAAAACTCATCATTCGTAATATCGTCGAACAAGCTGCCGTGAAAGATATTAGCGAAGCTAGTGTTTACGCTAAATACGTTCTACCGAAACTTTACTATAAATTACATTATTGTGTATCATGTGCTATTCACAGTAAAGTTGTTCGTAATCGATCACGAGAAGCACGTCGAATTCGTACGCCACTTTTGTAAGTCAACAACAAAAACGAAAACGACAAGGCAACTATTCGATTGATTTTAGACGACCACAACAAGCACGTCAACCAGGACAAACTGGTGGACAAGGTAATGCCGGTGGTCAACGTGGTGGAAATAAAGAAGCTCCACAACCAGCTAATATGCCAATTTCGAAAAGTATGATCATATGATTATGAAAATGAAGTTGTTGTTGATATATTTGACTTTTGTTTTTAGCATAAACAATGAACACACAACACAACATTCGAAATCAACACGGCTTGTCATCGAAAATCAATTGAATTTAGCCGTTTGATTTTTGTTTTTTCTGTTTTTTGTTTTTTTCCGGAAACGAAGAGAGAAAAAAAAACGTACGATGTTTTTTAAGATCTAATAAACGAAATCAAAGAAGAATATCGGATATGTAGAGACTGTTGATTTAACTTGAATAGAAGTGTGTTTGTTTACTTGATCGTTTTTAATTCTTGCATTATGAAAGAAAAAGAAAAATATTCGAAGAACAAAATTCAATGTTGTCGACGCCTTTTTTTCGTTTTTTTTTTGCTCCTTGTCGACATTTTCGTCAATGCAATTCTTACGTCGACATCGACCATCCGGTTTATATCTAATTCTTTTTCCTTGCGTATTAATCATTAGTCTAATCGTAACGTTTTATGAGCATAAAATTTTTAAAATCGAAAAAAATCTAACAATTATATCTCTTAAATCTTCGAATGCATATTTACGAGTTCAAATCGATTGGAAAACGACATCAGCTAAATGTCAACCGCTTGATAATCTTATTGTTTACATTCTTTCGAATGTCATGAATTTCGAACGACGAAAACTCATTCGTTCAACATGGGCAACGCCAATCGAAGGTACGTGTTACATATTCATTGTCGGCACTATTTCTGAACATCAATCGACTCAACTGCTGTTGAATAATGAAAAACAGCAATATCATGATATTGTTCAAATTGTACATAATGAATCTTATGCGAATGTGATTTATAAAGAACTAGCAGCACTTGAATGGACACGTCAATTCTATCCTTTTATACCGTATCTATTCAAAACTGATGACGATCTTATTGTTGATTCGATTTTATTGTCGAATATATCGGAAATATTAGTAACCAATGTGAATAATGATACATCGTACATTTCGAGAAATCGACCACAATTAGTTTCACATTTGTTTCTGTCGGATCGACGAACGTTTTTTCAAGGTGGCTGGTCTATGGACTTTCAGCCGACGTTACGTTCGTCGAAATTTGCCATCAGTGAGTCTGTTTGGCCCGAGCCAATTCTTCCTCTATATTGTTCTGGTTTCGGTTGGTTAATGTCGAAACATGTTCGAGATAAACTCGTTCAAACATCTCGTACTTATTCTCTATCGAAAGTTGCTTGGATTGGCGATGTATTTATCTCAGGTTTTCTAGCCAAAGCAGCTAATGTCAAATGTACAGGTATTGCTCTCGATTATGAACAAACATCATCAGCTAATTGTTCGTGTTTATTCGCACAAAAACCAATGTTAACTGTTTGTTCATCGACATTTCACGGCGGTGTCGCTGGTGATGAGAAATTGAAGAATCTCGAATATGAAAAAGCTTGGAATGTTATTCGAAAACGTCACCGATCCGAGCTCAATCAGGCCGATTGTTGAAATCTTTCGTTCTTTTTCAAATAAAATGATTTTCGTTTTTTTTTTCTGTGCCTCAATTTCGAGAATATTTACATAACGACGAGAAGAGAGTAAAAAGAAATTCTCTTTTTATACATAATCATCATGTCCGCGAAAGCACATGCTCGATACATTGCCAATTTTATTCCAGCTATTCTTTTGATTTATCTAACAAAATGGATTTTTCAACAATATGTTATCTCTTGTTTAATGTTAACGCTAATCAATTGTTTTTTCTCAGGTATTTTTTCAACAATACTTTTAAAATGTCTGTCAATTTCAAATAAACGAACCTTTTCAACTACGAATTATCGTCGTTTAATAATCATTTCAATTTTCTTTACATTATTCGTTTTATTCAGTAATCGTTCACTTGAATTCAATACACTGATTACCTATCAATTAATTAAAATTCAAATACCACCAACACTCATGCTTATTCAATGGATACAATTTCAATTTCAATGGAGTTTAACTCGAGAGAAATTCCTCGAAAACTATTCATTCGCTGTTCTCGCTGCTTTTGCCATCATTTGTATCAGTACACTTATAACAACATATGCAGATCTCTATTTTCATTTCAATGGATATTTGTATGCTTGTACGAGTGTCTTTTCCAATGTATTCTATCAAACATTGATTGAAACCGAACCATCGACAACATTCTACGAACGAACACGTCTCGTTCAAATACAATCGTTTATTTCAACGGGTATTTTAATCTGTCTTTGGCCGTTTGTTGAATCGATGAACGATTTTTACAATTGGGATCTATTTTTCGATTGGGATCTCATCATCAGTCTATTTCTTGGTAGTATTCTCGCATTCTTAGTTAATTTAAGTATTGTTTCATGCATTCAAAATGATGCAGCTATAGGATATAATCTTGTTGGACAAATGAAAACATTTGTTATTATTTATTTTGGTTCGCATTTATTCGATGAGACTCTTACGGATCGACAGAAACTCAGTGCCATTCTACCAACAATTGCTTGTTTAATTTATATTTATCTTCGACGATATTCTTAGTCTCATCTAATTCAAATATAAACACATTAACATGATTCATTCATTGTCCTCAAATTTTATTGGCTAAAAAACGAGAAATTTCTTTTTTTTTCTACTTGTTCTTCTTCGTTTTTTTTTCTCTTTCCTTCTTTTACCTTTTTTTTTTGTTTTTTAAATCACTGCAACAAGAAAGAAAGAAAACATGGAACAAAGAAAAAAAAAAGACACAACTACGTAGAAACTTATTGACGTTCTGCCTTCAGATTTGTTTCGTCAATGTCATATCAAAAAATACAAAATTTCAAAACTCGTTGTCCTCTAATTCGAACTGGTTTGTATTTAGTTTTTTTTGTCTTGTGTTTTCTATTTACGTACATTTTTATTCTCTTTCAAACCAAAAAAAAAAGGTATCTATGGTCTATCTGAATCGCATCAAATTCCGAATATTCCCTGTGATCGTTCGTTGAACGATGTTTTTCTCAATCAACATTTGCAATGGTATCATAATTTCGATGGTGTTTCAGCACGAAAATTAGTTCGAGCGATTTGTAATAATGCGAGTCCAAATGAAAATGTTTTCAGTAATCATGAAACAGTAATTAAACAGAATATCTCCGTTGAAAATTATAAATGTAAATGTCCATTAACACAAGACGGAGTTTTTGGCCTATCGGACGAACATGATGTTACTAATGTTCCTTGTGGTAATAAAAGACAAGTCAACAAGTTAAAATCTCAGTTAAAGAATAATCTGTTTTTCTTAAGGTCGAGCTGAAAAAGAAGTTCTATGCTTTCAACATTTGCAATTTCATCATAATTTATCATCACGTGCAGCGAAAAAAATCGTTCTTGCATTGGTTTCTTATACACCGAAGTTAACACAATTATTTCACAACGATGATCTTATTACACAATCGAAATGTGCGGTCAGAAAATTAAAAAGTAAATGTCCATTGTTATCTCGACATATCTACGGTAAATTTCGAATTTTTTTTTTCAAAATTTATTCTTCAAAATCTAGGTCTTGCCGATCAACATCATGTTCCGAATATTCCTTGTGATCGTTCGGATCAACATATATTTCTCTTTCATCATTTAACATATTTTCATAAATTAAATGCTAAAGCTGCAACGAAATTAATTCGAGCCTTGATATTAAACAAAGATCCCACTGAACCATTGTTTCATTCGAATGATACGATTATTGTTTCAAATCGAACACTACATCAACAACAAATCAAAACCAAACGACGAAAACAAATCAACGATAAGAAAATTAACTATTCACAAACAATCGAAAATCTTTCCACACATGTAATAAAATTAAAATCGCAAAACAACAACAGATTTTCTCTCACTGTCTTCTATATTTTCAGTATCAAACATTACTCAATTCAATGACACGAGCAGCAAACGATCGTAAGATAAATTCAAAATGAGATTATCATTTCACTGAACTGTTTTTCTTTCAAATAGAATTAGATCATAGCATGATGCCATTAGATTGTCGCAAATGGAAAGAACCGTCTTATCCTGTAAAAAAATGATTTCATAATCCTTTTCGAACCTAACATTCTTTCTCATCTAGATAACATTCCCGTATTCGACAAGTGATATGGCACATGCACATGGCATCGATCTAGATTCGTTTTTAAGCTAAATAATTTTCTTTTCCTCGTCTTCTGTAAATACGTGTTCAGGTAGATGATCTTTTTTGTTCTGTGAAAATAAACATGCAACACATAATTTCATTTTCAATACATGTCATTATTTTGAGAAAAGTAAAAAAAAGAATTAATTGATTTCAATGTCAGAAGTAGAGAGAGAGAGAGAAGAGAGCAGCATTGCCCTCCGAAAAAAAACAAAAAATAGAATTTCCTATTGTTACAGAAAAAAAAAACAAGAAAATATCAAGCAAATTCATCATAATGTTGGATCAGTATTCGACAAATCGAGATCAGCCCATAGTTTAAAATCTCCGAGTGCTTGTAATTGATTAAAAAACGCTTCTTGAGTTTGTGGATCAGCCGATGCAAGTGCATCGAGAAGCAGTGGATCGATTTGTTGTTGCGATGACGATAGCAATGGATCGTCATCGAGATTAACTTCACTTGTAAAGAAATCTTCTTCATGATCGATTTCGATTTTCATTGGACCTGTGTCCGACGATGTGTCCGATGTGTCGATATGAACCGATGAATTCGTTGTTAATAAACCTTTTCGAAGACGTTTACGTGGTTTGTATTTATAATCAGGATATTCACGTAGATGAAGAAGTTTCAAACGTTCAGCTTCGTCGATAAATGGTCGACGTTCGTCGTCGGTCAAACGTTTCCATCGAGCGCCGAGATATTTCGATATTTCAGCATTGTGCATATCCGGTGCTAATTGAACGATTTTTCGTCGTTCGAGTTGCGAGAACACCATGAATGCGTTCATTGGTCGTTTAACACGATTGACACGTTTTTTCGAGCGCGTTTTTGTAGCGTCCGAATACGGTGTTTGAGTCGATGGTTCGATAAGTGACGAGCCGAATTTCATCGGCGGTTGGATATTAGGTGCTGTTAGCAATTCGACAAGAACTTTGGTCTTAGTAAAGACTTGTTCGTTTTGATTTTCTTTATTTATCGATTGTGGAGGTACATTAATAGGCGTTTCGAGAAGTTTAGTTATACTATTTTGTTGGGGTTGAAGAACGATCGTCGCAAGATTCTGTCCGTTGAATATCGTTGGTTGAGAATTGTTCGAAAGAACAACTCGATTAACTGTGATTGTTTGCTGCTGCTGCTGTTGTTGT
>ERZ778024.3440-NODE-3440-length-11534-cov-59.286610_pt1 | contig 11534 bp, 18 predicted proteins | sample MGYA00375754_ERZ778024 | MGnify/ENA primary metagenome ERZ778024 (study PRJEB29350, sample SAMN05389827) | bioreactor metagenome | isolation source: Thiocyanate bioreactor | place: South Africa: University of Cape Town | collected 2014-02-18 ... | reverse complement strand
TGTCCCTGAGAAATTAACGATTCGTCAATTAAATCGTTTGTTTTGATCAATATTCAATTTCTTTTATCTAATCAAATCTTTTCTTCGATAGAAATTTTCACGGAAACAGATGCCACAGGTCGATTACCGTACAATTCAGTACCGAATATCTTACAACGTTTCGGTATAGCCTTAACAGAAAATGATCTAAGTTCTGCTGCACAAAGTCTTGAATACAACAGTACGAATCAATTTCTTTCTCCTCATCATTGTCTTACTAAATTTGAATTTCAGCTGCTGAACCATTATCTGCTCGACGTCTCGTACATATTCTAGTTAAACTAGGTAAAATCGCTCGTTCAACTAATCAACGACAAGCTGCTTCGCCAACACTACCTGAAGATCGTGAAGTGAATGACATAATGACACAACGTCGTCCTCAAGGAGTAAATATCTTTCGCTGAATCTTTTTCTTCAATAATTTTCTTTTCTTTAGGCTACATCTACTCATATTCATTCGTCAGTTTATCCCAATCATTGGTATTAACCTAACAGACATAAAACGTAGAATAATAATGTTTTACTCATCGATCGTTTGATCTTTCTTTTCTTTTTGTCTTTTGTGTCTATTTGCAATTTCAATTAAGTGCTCTTATATAAAAAAAACAAAACAAAACGAAAAACCTATTGATATTGAATACGGTCTGATAATTTATCTTTGTTTTTTTTTTTATTAAAATATAACACAAAACAAATTTGAAGTAGAAAATGAAAGCAATGTTTGTACTGCTGTAGCATAAATGCGGAATTAGTAAAAAGATCATTGCACTGATATTAAACCATCATTTTGACTATGTTCGATAGAGTTGCAAGGGTTCCACATAATCCAACCGTAAATACGGATAATTTACCGGACCAGAGAACTCCTGGAATGCTCAGCCAATGTATACAATTGATAAGAAAGCAAACATTATTCATAAGTGTCAATGCACATTTACGTATTTCCGAAATAATTGCTTTTTTACTAGATAACATTGAAAAATAAATTACGAAATTTGAATTAGTTATATAACTCACTTGGTTCTTGCATCATAACTTGATTGTTCTTTTTTCTTATTTCTTAGTAATCTTCGATATTGAATTATTTTCAATGTATTTCTATATAAGCAATAGAATAGTTTCTTTCGTTTTATCTTCTATCAAATTACCCAATCAGAGAAACAATAATATTCGCAAGCCAACATAATGTTGAAACAAGTCGAAAAGATCTCGACGATCGATTCGGTCCGAAAACATTCGCTTCAATTAACCAAGCAACGCACTCAGCTGGATAGTAGATAACATCGAATAAACTGTTCGCTAATGTCAATAAACGTGTGATAGTTGTTGAAGTCATATCCTAGAAAATTTTGATGAATTTCAAAAGATTAAATTCAGTATTTTACATTTTTTCCTAGACCATATTTTCGAACTCTTGAAAGACAAGCAAAATAATCTAATGAACGATTAACTGTCCGACAAAGACTGAGTCTTGCATATAGATTGAGAAGATTTTCACGTAATTTATTCTTTTCAGATAAACAACCGGCTGTTAAACAAATTGAATATTGTGAGAGACCGAGAAATGTATTTCTCATTGAATTCAATTCTAATTGTGTTGCTAAGAGATCCATGATGATGTTCTTTCTTTGACTCAAAATCTACAAAAAGAAAATGACATGCGTCTGACAATTTATCAATAATCTCGAAATGTAAAGCACATTGGAAGCGTTGAATTGGTTTTTTATAAGAAAAAAAGAAAGAAACAGTCTTCAATTCGAATAAATCATGAATAAAATAAGGGAAAATATGTTTTTTTCTCAAAAATTTGTCGTTGATATTGGTGTATCTACTGGTTCCGTAAATGCTTCAATCTAAATATAGAGTTTATTTAGAATGAATGCATAGCAACGATGAAATTTACTTCTTTGGCAACAAGATTCTTTTTATTTAAAGCTAAATCAGCTTTTTTCGTATCGTTTCGTTGACGATAATCTTCTTCTTCGCGTTGGTAACGTTCTAAGAGTTGATTAAGATTTTTAAGATGTTCTTAAAATAAAAATTTAAGTTCAGAATTAACGAACAATAGTAAATAGAGAATTCTACCTTCCATTGCTTGTTTTCCACCTTCACGTAGCTTTTTAATAATTTGATTTTGTTGTTCCTCAAGTTCAGCATGTGCTGATCGAAAAGGTTCGATTTGATCCGGTGAAATAACACCTTCTAATTCTTCAATCTAATTTCAATTTCATAGAAGAAATAAAATTAACAGAAAAAAAAACGAACTCGTTCGTGCAAATTTTCTGCTTCGAATTTCAATATTTGTATACTTTGAGCAACTGCAGATTGTTGACTAGTTCGACGACTATCCGTACTCGGTTGTCTGAAAATACGTTCGATTAGTGCAAATACTTATTCGAGAACCGAAAACACAAACAAGCTACCTGCTATTAATAAGCTGATTAGAGTCATTAGACAAGCTGGGACGAGCTAAACTGACAGCCAACAAGCCGAGAGCATCGGTTGAAGGAATCAACTGTGAAAGAGCAGAAATCGATGGAGCTGTTGATATGGATCTGAATTCAGAGCAAAATGATTCTCTTTTTCCGATTGAAAAAAAATATGATAATCAAGATAGATACACAAAAATAATAATTATTCATTATTTAAGTACGTATTAAGAAAAAGAGAAAGAGAGAGAGAGAAAAGAATAAAACAAAAAAATAGATATTTGATTGATTTGACTTTGTATGAGTAATTGGACTGCATTTGAGACTATAAACATGTACATATCGATGTGGATGGTTTGTTGTTCGTTGCTGTCGAATTTATACTGAAAAAATACGATTATCGACGAAATAAAAAAAATAACAATGACAGTAGGGCGACCATTGACGAAAGAAAACGACACAATCGTGCAAGTTAAGATGAGCAAAGCAGCTGTCTAAGCTAATAGTTAGGCTGAGTGTTTTTTTTTACTTACGGTTGTGCTGATGGTTTGACATTTGAACTCTAGAAAAACGAAATTAACTAATTACGAGAAAAAAAAGAACAATTTCATTCGAGATTTACAGCGTTATCAAAATGATCGATCACAAGCCACACTTGTGATATTAATTGTGAAGCTTTTTCCGCGCCCATCGCTTCTTTAATACGAATTTTGACTTCTAATTTACCTTCAGGTTTTTTACGATGATCATTTTCATAAACATCAACCGACTCATGGATAATTGAAGTTTTTAATAATGGTGCAAGTTTAACAAATGCAACACCGAGTTGTTTATCCGTACGTAGGAATCCAGCTTTATAATAGATTGTCAATTTCAAATCTTTGCGATCTATAAGTCGCTGATTCTTTTTATCGGTTCGTTTTAATTGAAATTTATGAGCTTGTTCATCATATTCGGCATTAGTCGAGCCAGTTGCAAGACGTGTTCGACCTGATTGAGGTGTTTCAGGTGGAAAAGGAAACTCATAAATGACGTATGTTTGAAGTGCTGCTGACGTAAAACCCGTTGGAACATGCAAATTAATACCACGAAGAACAGTTACCTTTAAAAAAACATATCTCTTTCTATATATATAAATATGTCCTTATTTATTGAAACGAATAGAACGTTCGTTTCTTATCTTATCTAATTTTTCTTTGTACCTCACAGTCATTATCTGCTAAGTCATTGTTAACTTGAATGATGTTCATCTGTCGTTTTTCATAGTGAAACACGGGCGGTTTGAAACCGTTTCGATTCGATTGTTTTAATCGTTCTAAATCATGTGAACAACGTAGTTCAAGACTTTTGAAATCTTTGGATAATTTCATGTTTGTTTCTCCTCCCATTTGGGCATAGATTTGTTGATTACGTGCACATAATTGCATTTGTCGAAGAAGATCTTCTTGCAAACGACGATAGATTGTATCACGATCTGATTGAGCTATTTGTTGAGTCAATTCATCATCACGTACGACGTCGAAATCATTTAGAGGTAATTCAGGTACATTATCCATGTTAACAGGTAAACCTGATTCAGCAGTTTCTAACATTTGTTGAACTTGTTTCGAACTAATTAAATGTTGTTTAGCAGTTTCCATATCACCTACGAATAAAAAATCATTTTTTTTTATTTCGAGTTGTCTTAATAAGACAAATAAGAATAGAAAACCTTTTTCTCTTGATTGTATAGCAAGATCTTTGAATTGTTTTTGTCGAAGACGAAGTGTTTGAATTTGTTGTTCATTTTTTTGATCTAGACAAAAATGTGATGAATATCAATTGAAAACTACAATGATTTACTAACTAGCTATTGGACGTTTCTGTACCGGAGTACTAGGCCTGCTTGACGGTTGTTCCGGTGGTGGGATTTTAGGTTCGACTGGTGGTCGAACTTGTACAGGTGGTGCAGGCTGAGATGATGTACCTTGATCTATAGGAATAGGTGCAAAACCTGGTAGATCTGGTAGTTCTTTGTAATCGAATGGTTGTTTTTTTCGTGTTGCAACTATTGCTTCTTCGTATTGCTATGAGAAGGAATGAATATTTAAAGAACAGTCTATTCATTGTAGAATTACTTTAGTAACTCGATCTAGTCGTCTTGCTTTGGGACCTTCACCTTTGGCAGCCGCTTCTTTCTGTCGTTTAGCAAATTCATCACGTCTTTGTTCCAATGCTTCCATAATTGTTCGTGGTACAGGTGCAACTACTACAAAAATTGAGCGAAAATATTCAATACAAACATTCAGATAGCTTTTTATTACGTACATGGTACAACAGGTGGTTCGGCAGCTTCTTCATCAGGTACAGTATTTACTGGTAGCTGTTGAGGAGGAAGAGCAAGAGAAGAACCCATAGTGGCTTCTGTGTAACCACCTTCTAGAGTCTATCAATTACAAAACCATGATTGAATTGAAAAATGTTTTAACAAATGAAGAGATATACTTTTTTTTGAATTAAATATTGTTTTGCTTTATTCCTATCGCCGTCATTCATTGCCTGTTTAATTAATACTGTAAGTCGTGCAATTTCATCCTCCACATTATTTGATGTTGGTACTACACTCGCTAGAATAAATAAATCATGATTTGCATTCGATTCGAATAGAAACAAAAGCATATGACTTACGTTTTGGTTTAGTAGGTGGCTCAGCTTTTGGCACAGATACTGGTGGTGGTGGTCGTGGCGGAGGAGCAGCAGCAGCAGCAGGAGAGACTACTTGAGTAGGTGCTTCTTGTTGAACTGCTGCGCCAGCATTTCCTATTTCAGGTGGAATTTCACTTTCGTTGATTGGTTTACCAGCACGTGCATCACGAAGAAATTCTTGAATCATCTGAAAATATCAACAAAAAAATCGAAATGATAAAAAAAATCATTTATGTAAAAAGCTACTTTAAGTTGTCGTTCATATCGTCGTGATTTGGCTGCGTCTCCTTTTGTTTTAGCTATTTGTACTGCTTGTTTATACATAGTTAGACGAGCTTCCAATGTCGAAACAATCGTATTATTTGAGGGTGCTTTTGGCTTCGGTTCTTCTTTGGTTGGCTGATCATCATCACCACCATCACCGAATTCGTCATTCATTTGATCCAATTCAGCCTATTCGTGAAAAATAATAAACTCAACACCCTCAAAATTCTGTCATCCTACTAGAAGTTCATCTTCATCGCCGGATAACTCATCATCATTTAAAGGTGCATCGATATCTTTCATAAGTTGATTCACATCTTGATGGAATGCGTCAAGACTTGGAGCTGCAGCGCCTAAATATCGTCGATAGATTCATATTCATTCAATCCAAAAGTCAAACTTTTCTTTTTCGGAGGCGGAGGAGGATTAGCTCGTTTCGGTCGTGAACCACCAGCACCTCCCTCGAGTAGTTCTAATTCATTAAGAAGTTCATCATCACCTACATCGAGATCATCATCACCACCATCGGCACCGAAGTCAGGAATTTCTATACCCATCTAGGAAGAGAAAACACAACGTCACTCATGAACAAACCATTCATTCTATTCACTTGTCGCAACAAATCTGCGCCAGTACCAGCCGAATCTTTTTTAATTTTTTTGTTTGATTTAGCATTTTTACTGGCTTTTGACATTCTTACGATAGTATAAAGATAAAAATGATGCGAGACTATATGTCTTCTCGGCACTCGATACAATGACTCATTGAATAAGATTTCAATGGTCGTTTTACAACGAATTACATTCAATAGGGCGTTACAATTGGTTGACGTGGCCTAGCCAATATATTTCAATGAAAGTCGTTACTAGCGTTTACGTACCGTCTGTCTATTCGCACATTGTTCTTCACTTTTTTTCCTTGTCAAGTATATTACGAAAAAAAAATTGTTTATTGGAATTTTAGTATCAGGTGCTAGACTAAGAAACAAGTGCCAATATGTCTGGCTGGTTTACTATCGATCCTAATAAACTTAAACAGTTGGCCACGAATACTCTGATGACGGCACAAAAACAAATCGGTTTGAAAAAAACATATGCAGATTAGTTTCTTTTTTTACAAATTGATTTTTCTTTGTAGACAAGGTGCTGGATATTAAAGACGGAACTCCCGGAAACGAACAACAACAACAACAGCCAATAGGTAAATGTGAAAACATGGAATCAATCGATTGAGAGAAATCGAGTTCGTTGTTGTTGTTTTTTCTAGTAACGAATAATTATGCAGCAACGGGTGATGATTTTTTCTCTACTTTTCTTGGAAATACCAAAAGTTCAACAGCAGAAATCGTTCAAAAAGAAGACGAAATTGTTGAGTCTGAAGACACTAAACCTATAATCAATGAAAGAAAAACTACTACTGATACATTGTTTTCGAATTGGAATTCATGGAGTGATAATGTTGCATCACAAATTGTAACAAAACTCTGTTTTAGTTCAAATACAAAAAACTTGTTCGTTTTACTTAGATATCATCCGAAGTACAGCAATCAAATATAAATTCTACTGAATCGAATACAGTTGACGATGATAAACCTCCACTGATTGAAACTAATGACATTCAGACATCAGTTTCATCACTTATCGATTCTCTCGATGTTCAACAACAAGTTCAATCCTCATCGTCATTAGCTGAATCTTCAACTATCACCGATAGTTCAAGTAGTGAAAGTGCAAATTCATTGCGTCCATCCTCGAGTATTCCATCATCCGAATCGACTATCATCGGTTCGACTGTCGAACATGAACAACAATCGGAACCCATTCATTCATTGTCATCGAATAAACGTGATGTCATCGATTCATGGATGAATAACAGAGACACTGGTGGGACCGAGTACGTGCACAACAATAACTTTGATAAATCATGTGCAGGTATATTATTGTTTCTATTCTATAGAAATAATCTTGAACAATCGATTCAAAATCCAAATGATAATGACACGTCATTATCGTCATCGTCTTTGCTTTTCACGTCGTCCTATCCTCCGAACGAATTTCAGACATCATCGATCATTGATGATGAACTGACACCATCGTCAGTCGGAACACTTGTCTATACACCCGAACAGCCTTTAACAACGATTTCAACTGATGATGAAAATGATGACAATCATCTTGTTGAACAATCTGATTCTCCTACACACACACTATCATCGTCCAATGGACATGACAATGTTTGTTTGTTTTTCTATTAAATACACACCCACATATACATTCTTCGTTTTAGCATAGTAAAGATTCATCGGATGATGGTAAACAAACATCATGTGCATCATCAGATATTGAAGTAATCTCATCACCAAGTGTAGCAAGTGGTTTAGCATTGAGCACTACCGATACTTATGATAAATGCCGAGAATTGCGCGATGCTCGACGACAGAATGTTCGCGAGGTTTGATATATTCATGTGTTTTCGGCCTCCTCTCTGATCGTCAATTTCTATGTTAGGTTGTCGTCCGTTTTCCATCGCATTCCACGAATTTACAATATCATCATCATCCATTACCATTGGATCATATTGATAAAACTTCGAATTCGAATTTCGATGCTCCATCATGGTCGACATTGATTGATGAAGCAGCAACCGAACAAAATCATTATCAAACCGTAAGATTCAAGTTTGAACGATCGAAAAAGATAATTTCGAATTTATTTTGATCTAGACGAATGAAGACGAAAAAGAAGGAGAAGATCATGCACAACAACTTCTCGAATATCACTCATCGAAAGTTCGTTTTTGATATTTTTCATTGACGAAAATCTTTTTTTTAAAAATCAATGTTTTAGGATGTGGGCGAATTAAAAGAACGTCTCGAACAGCGTGAACATGAATTCAAAAAACTAACTGCTGAGTCCGATGAATTACATCGTACAAATCAATCTTTAAAACAGTACAAATCCTCGCCTATGTTTCTTCTCTCTATTTTTCCTTGTTTTTAAGATCATTAACCGAATTAGAACAACGTACAATTCGTCTAACAAATGAATTTCAACAGACCATCGAAAATCTGTCTCTCAAACTTGAAGAACAGAAATATGTTGCACAAGTAAGCAGCATATCAAATATCGAAAACAATTCATTGACATTCATTCGTAGGAACGAGATAATCTTCGTCGGCAACTTGATACTTTACAAAAGCAATTATTCGAAAGGTAAAATCATTGTTCAAAACTTGAATTTAGTTGTCATTTTTTAAAAATCGATTTCAGTTCGACGTCATCGGGCAATACGATGGCTGTTCTACGAGATAAAGAAGAACAAATTCAACAATTACTTGAAGAAGGTGAAAAACTATCGAAAACGCAATTACAACATACGAATATCATTAAAAAACTACGTGCAAAAGAAAAAGAAAACGACGGTTTAATAACTTCACTGAACAGTCGAGTCGAAAAATTGAACAGTGAACTTGATGAAACGAAAAAAAATCTTCAAGAAAAAGAAGAAAACGAAAAACAATACAAAGGTTATTTCTCATTTATTTTGAAACTGGTTTGAAGATTTTGCTCACAAATTCTTCTTCTTTTCAGATACAATAAAAAAACTCGAGAAATCAGCTGTTCATTTCGAAAAAGAATGTTTATCTCTTAAATCTCTCTACGAAGATGCCGAAGAACAAATTCGTTCTACAAAAGTTGCACTTGAAAATTCCTACAAGTAAACATAAAAAATGATTCAATCGATACAATTCATTTTGTTTCTGTTTAGAGAAATAGCCGAATTGAATAAAACCAAAGCTGCAACCGAGAGCAAAGTTGTCGAAGCAACTTTATCGGCTGAAACGGCGTTACGTGAAGAAATTCGTTTGGCTCTGGACAAAGAACGATTAGTGTCTCGACAAGAACAAGAAAAACTACAGATGACTATCGAAGAATTAAGACATTCGATGCAACGAAATGATAGTGAACATAGCAGAAAACTCGATAGTGCCAAACAAGATATGAACATTCTTCGACAAGTAAACGATCGATTCGAATAGAAATCAACGATTCGAATTGGACTTTTTTTCAGAGACTTCAAGAATCCGAAGCAAGAAATGAAGAATTAACCCAAAATATATCCAATGGTAATTATTCATTCACACGAAAGACTCATGTTTTTTTCTTTTTTGCTTTAGCTACACGTCCACTTCTTCGACAAATTGAAAATCTTCAAGCGACGTACGTTTCGCAAATAAATTCACTTGAAAAAACCGAAAAACAACTAACCGATCGTCTCGGTATGTAACATGTCGAATATTTGTTGACTTTTGTAAAAAAAAACATATTTCGTCGTATAGCCGAAATGCAAGCTCAATATGCAACGAGTGTCGAACACGAACGTGTAACGAATGAATCTTTGTTGGAAACGAATGCTAAATGGAAATTAGCCGAAGCACAATTGACAACATTGAAACAAGACAAAATACGATTGACATCGGAATTGGATATTTTAAAAATGAAATTATCGAATTTCGAAGAAGCGAAATTACGGTAAAACAACACAAGAATCTTTTCGAAGTTGAACTTCGGTTTTTCCTAGAGAAAAAAGTCAACTTGAATCTATGCAAGAAGCGTTCACACAACAAATCAACAGTCTCATCCAAGAAAAGGTAACGCTAAAGCCGGAAAAACAAAAATATAATTTTCTTGGTTTATCTTTTAGCGACAATTGGAACTCGATGCTGATGTTGAACGAACGAAATACGAGAGCGATCTGAAAAAGATTCAGCTCGTTCATGACACACTCAAAGAACAAGTACAATCATTTTTGTATTTATCTTTTCATGTCAATTTTGCTTTGTTCTTCAGCACGATCTATTCCAATCGCAAGCATTGACTCGTTCGAATTCGAATCTTGAATCAACATTATCACAACAACGAAGTCGACGATCATCGGGCGGACATGACACACCAACATCACTTGTCTTCGATCGTTCGCCGGTAAAACAAAATGACAAAACAAAAATGTCTATTCTATAAAAATTTGTCTAGTTTGTACCAACACCGAAACCGAGTGTTTATGATTCGTTGAGAAACACAGGTGCAATAGCTGTACTTGAAAGTCTTGAAGCACAATTGAAAGAAAAAGAAGGAGAAATCACTCTCTTACAAGTAAAATTCGAAACAGAACTTAGATTTTGATTTTGTGTTTTGTAGAGTGAAATATCGGATTTAGAACGAACAAGAGAATCAATGGCAAGAGAATTGGTTAATTTATCAACACAAAATGAAAAATTACAAGAAAAAACAAAAGATTATCCAACACTTTTGGACAAATATAACGACTTAGAAAGACGATACGATGCACTTTTAACAATGTACGGCGAAAAACAAGAAGAAGCCGATGAACTTCGTCTCGATCTCGCCGATGTTAAAACACTCTATCGAGCACAAGTAAACTCAATCGTTGTTCGATTCGATTCTATTTCTATCTTTGCTTTTTTTTTATTCAGATCGATGATCTATTGAAACAAACAAACCAAAAACGATAGATATCTTTTCGTTGGTATTGGATATACTGTGATAAATATCTAAATCTTTTCCGTGTTTTCTTTTCGAAGCTTCTGATATTGTTAATTTATTGATTATATTTTCTCTTCTTTTTATTCTTATTTCTCATTCGTATTTTCTCTCTCTTTTTAAATATAATATTCATTCAACAACAACAACAACAACACAAATAATTTAATCGAATAGCGTCATTTTATGTTTTTTTTTTGTTTTGATCTTTCGTTCTTGTTTTTCAGATGTCTTTACCAGAAACATATTCATGTCGTTTGACATTATCAAATACATTGGAAAATCTTTTTGTTTCACATCCAACACTTCCATATCCATCACAGGTTTATATTCACGGCAATGCTAATACAGGAAAATCGACAGTTGTTCGACATGCTTTGAGCAAACATCAACAATCGGTTGTTTGGTTCGATTGTCGAGAAATTTATTCATTGAATATGTTCTATCAAATTTGTCTTTCATCATTATCAATTCCGATGAATCAATCGGTGAAAACTTTTCAATACGGATTCAACGGGGCATTTTCTTTATCTTTTATTTAAATTAAATGAATTGA
>ERZ778024.3436-NODE-3436-length-11543-cov-54.482503_pt1 | contig 11543 bp, 6 predicted proteins | sample MGYA00375754_ERZ778024 | MGnify/ENA primary metagenome ERZ778024 (study PRJEB29350, sample SAMN05389827) | bioreactor metagenome | isolation source: Thiocyanate bioreactor | place: South Africa: University of Cape Town | collected 2014-02-18 ... | reverse complement strand
GAGAGAGAGAGAGAGAGAAAAGCTTCGAGATCGAAGAGTATGTATGCATTCGAGATGGTTTGATGACAATTTGGTATGCATACATGAAAGCATGTGTGTACATACAGACAGAGCATCAACATCAATAGTATACGCATGCAATGCAAGAAAGGGAGCGTTTATTTACATGAGTTAAGGCATCGATAGGCAACAGAAGAGAATGAAAAGAGAAATCTGAAGCGTTATTACTTGAAAAAAAGAAAATCATATCTCAACAGTATTGCCCATTTCTTCTTTCTTTTGAGCATAGTCTTTTTTTTCGCGTTTTTTTTATTCTTTCCCCTCTTAGATTGTAATGGTGATCATCGTGAGAATACTACGTATATTTTTTTAAAATACAAATTACAGAAAGAAAGAGAAAAAGAGAACGAGAGCAGCGAAAGGAAAAAAAATAATATGTATATAAAAGCAAAAAGAGAATACGAAAGCTCAAAAGTAATTAACGAACAGAAGATATAGCTAGTTAGTAAGTAAGTAAGTACGGCTTATTGTAAACTATATAATTAGACTAAGAATAGTATCGATTATCATCATTGTCTGTCCGTTATATATCTCTCCACATGTATATATATCCATTTATGATCATAACACTTCACTTGTAGATATTATATAGACGTACGCCTGTCTTATATACATATATATATTTTTTCCTCTTTCTCGATTCGCTTTCATCTCTATCATTTCCACGGCTCATTGAAAATAAAGGTAGGCGACAACCGGGCAGGTAGTAAACGTCACATAATATACATACCTGACCGTCGTCACATTACGAAGATTCGGATGAGCGCTTGTCATCCATCATAATTGTGCGATCAACCGTATTGACAAAGAAAGAAAAAAAGAAAACGGAGAACAATCTGCACGATATTTCGCATCGATTCTTTTGAACAAACATGACAGACGAGAAAAGTACAACGAGTAACACGACTACCGAATCAAGTACAATTACGGATGGAAAAGTTGATGCACATTCTAATCCCGCAACACCAACTGTCAGTTCACCAACCGGTTCAACTCGTATGTACACATCGCCATTAATGGGCACGTCGGCTCGTGCAGCTAAACGTCGAATCGATAGTGATTCAGGACCGATACGTATCGAAGGCACAGATACTTATAATCAGCACTTACAACATCAATATCAAAACGTACGAAACGTCTTGGACGATCAACAACAATCATTGGATTCAAATGCAACTCTACCAGCTGAAGCTCGTCAATCATTTAATGCTAAACGAGATTTTTTCGAACAAAGATTCAAAACTCCACCACCTACTTACGATGCTCCGCCAAGACAGAAAATAATTACAACAGTAACGAGTTCAAGTACAGTACCAACAACGAATGTACAAGATCGAACGAGTTCGTCATCGAATGAATCACCTTCTGTTGATCGTGTACTTGAACAAGCAGTCGAATTACAAAAATTAAGCACTCTTAATGCAACTAAACAAGAAACGAAAGCTCCGTTCATTTTCGAACGTACCGAGCAGTATCAAGTTTTTTTGGATTCAGCTAATCACGAAGTCCGTCGTACGCCAAGTATAACACGTACATCGATTATTCCAATCGGTAAAACAGGACATGCAACTGATCTTGATCAAGCACAAGCTCAAGTCAAAGCCGAACGTTTAACTGATGATCATCAAGCAATACAAGATCTAACACGAGCTTTACACGAACATAATGTTTCAACAGTAAATGAATACAAACGTCTACCATCACAAATGAATAATCAAACATCATCATCATCATCGAATGCTCTTGTCGATCGAATAAATCTACCGATTAAAAGTAACTATTCAGTTATCGATGCGTTATTAAATAATCCGATTGGATCAGTCGATGATCGATATAATGAATTAGTAAAATTACGTTCGAATGAAATTCTTACTAATCTTCGAAATCCTGAATATGTTAATTCAATAAAACAAACGACGAAACCGACGGAAAAGAAGCAGCAAACCAAAGAAAAGAAATCAAAAACAAAAACGAAATCATCGTCATCAACAACAACAACAACAACCGAACCTGTCGAACAGTCGTCAATTACACCACTTGTCACTACTCAACCAATAGAACCAGTACAATCAAATGAACCTATTACAACAACAAGTAATCTCAATACAAGTACAACTGAACAGACGCCTCTTATCGATCCAAAAGAAAAGAAAAAACGAGACAATGAAATTAAAAAAGAATTGAAAAAGAAATCAAAACAAAAATCAAAATCTGATGATTACAGTGTTCTCGATGCTATCATCAGTAGTCCTGTTTCAATTCGTCTACCAGAATCATATTTAACCAAATACAATGCCAATCCTCCATTATCTCAATCGGCACCATCGCCATCTGAACCCAAATCACCTTCATCTCCTCCTCCTTCTACTGATAATACAAAAACATCATCATCACCTAAAACAAAAACAAAAACAAAACCTCCGAAGAAATCATCATCGAAAGATAAAAGCAGCACACTAGTTCATCTAGCACAAATCGTCAATGATGTGAAAACTCATTATATAAGTAATTTATCACCTCCATCCGATGTTCCTACCAACGAATCGAAAGAACCAATTGTCAGTTCAACGACACCACGTGGACCTGTTGTTCCACAAGTAATTAAAAAGACAACGACAACTACGACGACGACCACCACTACAACCACAACAAACGCTTCGAATTCAAAACAAGCAGATACTCAACTAAAATCCGAGGGTGTTACACCTCGTATTATGTATCGTTATATGGACGAACAAGGAAATATTCTCAAAATTTCCTCGACACCTCCTTCACAATTACGTGAACAACCATCTCAACTCTATACAAATCGTAATACTGAACCTCCGTATTTCTACGGTCGACATATAGCTATCGATGATGAACGTCGTCATCCATTATCTCAATACGAACAACGTGCTACCTGGCAAGGCGAACCGAAATTACCTACAACCGTAACACGAGAAGATTTAGAATCTCGAGATAAACGTGTACCACAATTAATCGAACAATCCATACCAGCATCACGTACAGTACCTGTTTCAGTTGATCATGAACGTTCATCAAGACCTTCATCTTCTCAACCGTATCCCAATCAACAAAATATCAAACTTGCTTGGTTACCACTAAGTTACCCATCGGATCCATGTTATCCATCAGCTGGCTACGAAACTGATTCGACAATCAGCGAACGTTCGAATACCTACCGTCCGATGGACTACGGACCAAACGAGGGTCACTATCGTTACTCAGTTCGACCGATACACAATGAATACTATACATGTTCACCAACACCTGCATTCTACCCTCCACCACCACCACTTCTCTCGCACGGTGGCCGAGGTATCTCACCTGACTATAGTAGTAACGGTATGTCACGAAACTACATCGAAGTTTTTCGTGGTGGTAATTTTCGTGAAACAAAACCAAGTGAAATCTATTCCCTACCATTCAATGAACACATGCGTACATCTCCTCTTGTGCCCACGAACAGTCGTCATTCACGTTACGATCAATATCAAACCGAACGATACGGCACAGTCTCGAATTCGACTCCATATCAACAAACCTATCACAATACAAATACTCTACCGCATACATGCTATCAAACAAACATTCCATCGCCCACTGTGCATACATCAACATATTATACACATCGAAATCCGAGTTCGAATCGAACAGTTCAAAATAGTCCCGATCCAGACTATTCGACTTATGTTCGTCAATCGAAATCATTCGATTATCGTCCATTACGTAGTAAACTTCAACGTGAATATAAAATCACGCCCAATTTATTAGTAGATGAATGGGATTATCCACAGACGTCGGAAGCAAGAAAATGTTCGACTACTACAACAGTAACGACCACCAATCGAAGTGGTCTTTCATCGCCAGATGATGTTTTTTTGTCTAATCGAAGTGTCAAGGCGTAACCTTGAAAAAATTTCATAGAAGAAAGATTTATCGAACGAGAAAACCAAAAACAAACTTATCCTCAATTAGTTGAATATCTTTCTTCTATCACTCTTTGTACATGATTACAAGCGTGTGTTTTTTTCTTCTTCATCCTCCTCTTACTACTCCTTGCCGATATGTTCATTATCGAATATTTTTTTTCTCTCAAGTAAATAGACACGAATTTGTTTTTCACTTTTCATAAGAAATACCTAAGTAAACAACGATTTTATTAGAATATAAACATACATATACGTATATTACATCGTGTTCGATAAAAAAAAACTGCTTATATAATCTCAATTCCACTAGTTTAATACTTGATGTTCAAGTGTATGAAGACGTTTGACTGATTATGTAATAGAGTATACAATGAATAAGTAAATATTAAGTTGTATTTCGAAGATGCGAAACAAGGTCACAGAATCTAATCGATCTTTTCTTCTCGTTATATTTTCAATGATTTTTATCTACCATAGAGTTTCGTTGGCATGTTGGTAAGTATATTTGATATAAAAGAAAAAGACCCTAAAAGGTAAAATCAATATCTATCGAGTTATTCTCTCTAACATAACCTAGAGCCATCGATTGGCTTTGATAAAAATCGACCTCAAAATATTGTAAATCTATCGTTATATTCTAATACTAAATCATCGATTCGTAAGTTTATATTATTCTATTAGATGAAATTGCTTAAACTAAATCGCATAAATTACTTTTATTGATTTTTCTTTCTTTCTATTTGATAGACAAATCAAATGAAAAAGATGATGAACAAATAACGTAAGAGAAATTCTAGAAATTCAAATTGATTTTTATTCATTTTCATTTCTGTAGACGAGTGAATGACTTTCAACCGATTTCGAAAGCTTTAGCCTTGCATAATTTCTATGCACAAACAAACCGGTATGACCTCAATAATAGAAAAAAACAATTTCATGAAGTTGTTTTTCTTTGTGCAGAGAATTATCTTTTAAAAAAGGTGACACTATTCTTGTTAAACGTCGAATTAATGACGATTGGCTTGAAGGTGATCATCAAGGTAAACTGGGAATATTTCCTGTTAATTATGTTGAATTATTCCCGTATGAAAATACGAATGGAGAAGCCATTGTTAAATATGATTTTCTCGCTAAACAGTCGAACGAATTAACATTGAAAAAAGTTCGAAAAGATTTTTTCGTATTTTCAAAAAAAAAAAAGAATTTTCATTTTTTGTTTTATTAAGGATGAAAAGGTAATTCTCATTCGAAAATTAGAATATAATTGGTACGAAGGTCGAATTCATCAACGGCAAGGCATCTTTCCGGCAGATCATATCGAAATTATTCGAGAACCAGCAATAAAACCATCGAAAAATCTTCAAAAAACATCTATTGAAAAGATTAACGTTGGTCCTGAGTTAACTTTGCCACTGCAAAGGTTAATTTTCTTTTGAAAATTCTATCACTCGAAGCATAAAATGTTTTTTTCTCGCATTCAGATGTCAAGTTTTATATGATTATACGCCGAAAAATCCTGATGAACTCGAAATTCACGCTGGAGATATCATCAAAATTCTTGAAATGTGCGACGATGGTTGGTATTGCGGTATTATGGAAAAGACAAGTCATAATAATACGAATGTCTTCGGAACTTTTCCTGGCAATTATGTTAAAATTTTGCCGATGTAAATCGAGTTCATTCTTGTCTTCGAACAGTGATCTGTCTCTTATGTTTGAGTTTATTTTATGGCAATAAGTTTTCTTTTAAAATGTATATCTCTAGTCGATATGAATAAAACAACAGAATCAAATCGAGATTTATTGTTTTTTTCTTTTTGCTCGATACGCCCGAAATAAAATATCAAATCTGAATGATTAATAAAAAAAAACGTCCCTTCTTCATGCACTCGTACATGGTAAAAAAAACATATAATTATTAACATGAAGCTCAACTAGTTGAGGCAGCTGACGTAGAAAAAAAAGCTTTTAACTACTTAAAAAAGAAACGAAATCAAAACTGACTCGTATTCCGAATCCGAATATACGCCGATGTTCTTCAAAATAACAGATTAACTAAACAAATAATCGTAGTCGATGTATTTAAAAGCTAAGTCTGACGAACATATGAGTGATTTTTTTTACTAGGAAAGAAGAAAAAACAGAAAGAAAGATTAAACGAATGTTTTTTTCTTTGATCTTCTTTTCTTAATATTAATAATCCTACTTGAATACTCTTGAAACATCGATTATACATACGAATGAGAAAAACATTTTCATTCATTTAAAATTTTCGTTTTTATCGATTTGTCGAATAACTCAAACATGACAACTACAAGAAGTCCATTGACTCGTAAGTTAATTTTTATTCACTATCTAAATTTTTTGTTTTTCTAGGAGCTACACCATTGCCTTGTCTCAATCAAAAACGGCAGGGTACACCGTTAAAACCAACTCTTTCAACCGCTGTTCATTCGATTTTACCCGATCTCAAATCGCCATCGATTATTGTTAAATCATCAACGAAAAAACGTGTCCGTTTTGCATTATCATTAGATCCACTCGAAGAAAGTGAAAACGAATATTCTTCCGAACGATTATCGGCGCCAGTAACACCGGCACCAGACAGATCAAAAGGTGAACCGTGGCGAGAGAACGGATCATTATTCGGTGCCTATACCGAATATCTACAAGACACAAATGTTCTCATGTCCGATCTCACCGAAAGCATTCGACCAACAACACCAACTCCTGAATTCGAATCGTCATCGAACTTCGCTCAAACCTATCACATTCAACGTAAATCACCGATGTTAGTCGTAGACGCGATAACAATCACAACATCGGCAAATCAATTGCCTCGACTTGCTCAACCACCGAAAACTGTAAAGAAAACTGTTAAAAAATCGCCAACACCAATGCCAACATTCGATACTCTCAGTAGACCACGATTAGTGACGCCTACGCCTACGCCTGCTCGTACTACTCAAGTCAAAAAAACTGTTTGTCCAACGATTTACAAAAATCCATTTCATTCTTCGCCAACCAGTTTGAAACGAAGTGATCTTCTCTTTCCGAGAATTAAATCTTCGAATTCATCCGAACGTGTCGTTCGCGCTGATCATACGATCGGCTCGAAAATTGTCAACGAATATATTCAAGCCAAAAAAGTCACCGAAGTCATTGCAAATCCGTTACCAGGAACGAACAATCAAATCAGTTACATATGTGGACATTCGATTATTCCACGTATTCGAAAAGCATCTCCGACCTATCAAAATCACGTTACCAACGAACCGTATTTCTATCAAACACATCGCCGTGATCAACTTCCACAGATTATTCATTGAACTCTGTACATATAAACACGACTATCGTCTTATCCTTCTTTTTGTGATTTGTTTTTGCCCAGTGATTAGATTTTTCGTTTTTTTTCTAATTAAATAACAAAATGAATTGAATTTTTCGAATTGTTTTTTATGTTGACAAATGGATTACGTCTCGTTGAATTTTTAATTTTGGTATTTGAGTCGATATGCAAGATATTTCATGAGAGTCGATGAATATAACGGCCCTATGTCAAGAGTTTGAACTGGACGTACAAAAAAAAAGAATGTTGCACGTCTGATTTCTACTCCTTTCTCTCTCTCTCTCTCTCTTTTCTTTTTCTTTTCTGTCATTTTTTTTCTTCCGGTATTAAACGTCCGACGTACTACCGGTAACGAGCCTCTTTCTTTCGTTCTTCATTTTTTTTTTTGTCGATTTAATTAAAAGAGAAAATCCAACAAGTTAGTTGAGAAAAAAAACGAGAAAGAAAGAAAGAAAAGAACACTGTTCAAGACAAGTAGAAAAGAAGAGTTTTTTTTGTCAGGTTAGTTTTTATCCAAAAGGTTCGGTGCGAATGTTTATTTATACCGAACAAAACCAAAAGTCCTCATAAATCATTTACGCTTTTTTTCTTCTTATTCGTACTGACTATTTACAGAAGAAGAAAAATAAAGCAAATGACATATACCTGTAAGATACGAACTGATGCGTACAGTGATTTAAGTTTGTTGAAACAAAAAAAAATGACTAGAGATTATTTGTGAATACACTACTTCTTCTTTTCAAGCGTGTGCGTGTATGTGTGCTCTTCCTTTTGTGTGCAACTCAAGGTTGTGCATTGAAATGAATTCGTCTATACTGTATTAACTAATATACATTCCATTATATCACGTCCAACATCAAGGACATCATGACAACGTACTACTACAGCTGTCATCGATTCGCTCAGATTTGTTTTATTCGGTCATATTACATTATTGTGAATAGAATCCAGTTGATACACAATTTTCTGTTCTCTCTCTCTTTTTTTTTCTTCTTCTTTTATCTACTGATTTTTTCCTTATTCTTTGTCTAATCATGTCTGTAAATATAAAGTATTCGTCATCAAGGTAACAGAACAATTCAAAGTAATAGGTTCGTTGTTCAACATTTTCTTTTTTTCTTCAAGATGATAATAGACATATCCTCTTCACTTCTTGCCAAGCAGAAGGAAAAACACTGTGTGTGAGTAATCTCCCTAACATTTTAGAACATTCTTTTACTCCATTCTGTGAATTAGAACGGGTTTTTTTCTCTCGCTCTCTCTCTCTCAATTCTCTTCCGATTTTTAATATAGAAGTGAAAGAAGGTGACAGAAGAAGAACGAGAAACGCATAAGTCGTGTGCGGACGCGCGCATATGCTCATAAAACAGTCATTTTGCTTGAAACTGTCGGTTATTAGTGTTGACTATCGTTCTCAACCGGCAAACGACTTTTTTTTCAGAGAAGAAAAAAGTGTCGACCGTTTTACCGCTGCTGCGACTACTATTGAAAAAAAGAAAGAGAGAATAAAGTAAGAGGAAAAAAATCTTACTTCTGTACCATTACTTATTTTACTCATACAAAACTCATTGATAAAGATAAATAAATCTGATATCGATACTTATTTGACTAATTTTTCATTACAAAATTTCTTTCTTGATTTTATTTTTTTTCAGATTAACATATATTAACAATTCGAGACAAGAAAAAAAACATTCGTTTTAAATGCCAGAATTTCAGAGACTTGTCCTTTTTGCTGGAGCAGGAATCGCTTGTCTTGCTACTTTACTTCTAATTATCAGCGTTGCTACACCATCATGGGCCAGTGATGGCAATGGCAATACAATTGGTCTATTTCGACGATGTTTTTCAACCGAATCAGCTTATTACGCTAGTGGTGCAGGCTGTCACGCTGCTAATCGTACAACTCAAGGCGGTCTATCTGTCTTCGGACTTCTATTACTTATTTTCGGTGTTTTTGCGACGATTGCTGCTGCATTCACAAGAAATGCTATGCTCTTATTAGCATCCTTAGGTTTACTTTATTTTGCATCGATGTTCGTTATGTCTGCTTACGCGACATGGGGAGTTTACTCGCGTGATCCAGATACATATTTGTTTCCAGCAAATGCAAGTAGCTACAGTTTTAGTGGTCATACATCGTTAAGTTATTCGTACAATCTATGTGTAGCAGCACATTTCTTTCTTTGGTCAGCACTTACCTTAGTGGCGTTTGGTGTCGGACATTATTGGGGTTCGGAACGAAATTCTTAAAATGAAACTTCTCTCTCTATCTTTACGAAAGAAATAACCAAAAAAACAATTCAAATTAATATATTATTTAAAAACACACTTGGTACTTTCTCTTTCTCTCTCTCTCATCATTTCTTTTAGTTTTACTTAATCCATTCTGTTCAGTTTTTTCTTTGTTTTGTTCTTCATATTCATTTAGTTAAAAATCTGAATGAATACTCCTCATATGTATAATCTGTTCTGTTCTTTTTCGTTTGTCGTCTTGTGTTACTATTTGACTAGTTAAATATGTGACACTTTGTGATATATGTCAGTGAGAATGAATTCAACTTTTTTGCTCTCTCTCTCTCTCTTTTTTTGTTTCCAAACAAAATGTTGATTTATTCATTCTCGAAAAAAAACATACTCTCCTTTTTTTTGTACTGCATGTTATGCTGTTTCTTCTTTACTATGAAATCTTATCTTTTGAGTGAACAATAATCGTTGCTTATAACTATGAAAATACAACATAAATATTCCAGAACATGATTTTGATTTAACCAAATCAAAGAATTCAGTTTTTGTTTTTTGTTTACTACAACAATGAAGTCCGATAATCTTATCTTGAATGTTAGAAATACAAAAAAACAGTACATCAATTTTTGTCATCGTTTTTTTTTCTATCAACATACGTCTCTTCCCTCTTTTCGTTCTCTCTCGCTCTCCCTCTTATTTAGCCACACAGACATACAGTAAACTCGACAAAGCACAGATATAGCGTGACAGCAGTCTGATGCCGACATAGAGATAAGCATAAGTCAGTTTCCCTTTTCATTTTCTACCGAAGAGATGTTTCTTTTGTGTCATTTTCGTCTCTCTCGCACACACACATACACATACGAAACCTAGTCTTATCTCGTCGTTTTCTTCTTTTTTTTATTGTATTGTATTGTACTTCTTCATCAAATTCTCATTTGTCTTGATTTGCAATCTTTTCTCGTCTCATCTTGTGTTTATTCAACGGTCTATTGCAGGTATCATCATTAGCATTGAGAATAGATCGTCTTCTAAGTGAATTTTACAATCTTATATACAATTATATCATTTGTGTTTGTATATCTAGAGAAAAATAGAACTCGTTGCCTATTGAGTAATCGAATTTGTTCACAAGATAGACAAAAAAAAGAAACTAGAAAGTTGTTTCTCTCTCTTTCTTGATACTTTTTCTCAATTAGTTATCGTTATTGTTTTCTGTTATCAGTCGAATGTTTGACTTGGTTGATTGGTCGAGCTCGTACGTCTTCATCAACTCATCAACTAGGAAAATGTCAACACACTCTCAAACTTAGATACCGAGTTAAGAGAAATAGCCAACCCTTCATTCTTTATCACTTCTTCTATGTGCACAGTGGGCGAATAAACCTACATAATAATCAAGTATGTAATAATCTTTGACAAAATTCTCATTTATTATTATTATTATTATTATTATTATTATTATTCGATTTGAAGGCGAGAAAAAAAACTCGTTGAGATGAGATCTATTTTTAGAGATTTGATTTTCTTTTTTTGAAAATTCAAACAAAACTTTTGTCTAATTACGTTTTGATACGATTGTGCTGTCTCATTGGTAGAAAAAACGGCGAGGAGAAAATAAATGGCAAACGACTTATATCGATGCTCGTTTGCAAGCGAACGAATGATAACGATTGTCAAGTCATTCTGTGTGTATATCCTCAAGCTAACTGTATATAGGAGATAAACAATCTATCACATGACGATGATGAGTCTTCCTCTCTTCCTTGCTGATGATAGTGGGACGAACGAACGAACGAGCGAATAAGAGAAAAAAAAGAAAGAGAAAATCGACTGGCTCACGATGTGTGCCAATCGTTTTGCTTTTTTTCTATAATATTTCTCTTATGTGCGAACGAACCGAACAATTGCTATCACCTTATCATTTCTCTTTTTCTTCTCTCTCTCTCTCT
>ERZ778024.3435-NODE-3435-length-11543-cov-56.519499_pt1 | contig 11543 bp, 13 predicted proteins | sample MGYA00375754_ERZ778024 | MGnify/ENA primary metagenome ERZ778024 (study PRJEB29350, sample SAMN05389827) | bioreactor metagenome | isolation source: Thiocyanate bioreactor | place: South Africa: University of Cape Town | collected 2014-02-18 ... | reverse complement strand
CGAACAAGAAATTAAATAAAAGAAAGATTTCTTAAACTCGTAGGTAGATGAATTTGTGAAGATGTCGCATAAGATCAGTATAATTCTTGCAATTACCTTGTTTATCGTCTGAAACAAAAAATGACTCACTAGATACATGTTATTTTATTTTGTCAGTTGTATTAAAACAAATTCGAAAATGGTTGAAAAAGAATCGCCAACAATGATAACATCAAATAAAAAAATGAAATATTCCCTGTTGACAACTAAAGATGTGCTAGCAGAAATCACAAAAATAACGAATGAAGTCAACGAAATCCTTAGTTTACCATCGACAACATTTGTTCGATTGCTTTTAAATCATTTTAAATGGGATAAAGATAGATTAATAGGTTTTGTGCAAAAATATCGAATCTGTTTTCTTTTTTCATATTTGAAATTAAATTTAGAACAATTCTATGATGATCCTGATCGATTATTTGAAATAATCAAAGTAGCTAATCCGAATATATCTCCATCCGTTCAATGGGATCCAATTTCGCCAGGTATCATGCCGAATCAAGGTCCTCTGCTACCAACAAAAAGTAGCATTCAAATTTTGACATGTCACACGTAAACTATCTAAATCTTACAAATAATAAAAACAATCTTTTTCTCTTTTAGTTGTCAATCGGAATTTACTCCCAAAGAAGTCTTTGCTCTACGTTGTCGACATCCGCATTGTTTTTCATGTTGGCAAAGCTATCTGAAATCGAGTATAGTAACTAATGGCTGTAAACAATCAATCCCGTGTCCATCACGTTGTAAAGAAGTCATTGATGATCAAGATATTATAAAATTATTGGGATCTGATGAACAACTTTGTCAACGATATCAAAATCTTCTAGTTGAATCATTTATTCAAACCAATCGTTTGACACGTTGGTGTCCGGGAAATGATTGTTCAATGATAATTAAAATGAAAAAGTACGAACGAGATTGTTCGTCAATGATCGAATGTGATAAATGCCAGACAGTATCATGTTTTCAATGTGGAGAACCTTGGCATGAACCGGTAAAATGCGAAGTTCTACAAAAATGGGAAAAGAAAAATCAGGATGAATCAATGAATGGAAGTTGGATATTAGCAAGTCGAGTTTTTATTTGTTTAAATTAATTAAAAAATTTTAAAATATTCGTTTTTTTAGATACTAAAGAATGTCCAAAATGTCATTCAAGTATTGAGAAAAATGGTGGATGCAATCATATGAGTAATTATAGAGAATATGTTGTTAATTAAATTTCATTACATTCTATCATTCGTTTTCTAGCCTGTCGAAAGATTGGCTGTGGTCATGAATTTTGTTGGTTATGTTTTGGTAAATTGTGTTTTTCTTTTTTTTTGTTTCTCTAGTTTTAATCCTTTTGTACTTCAGGTGATTGGAAAGAACATAGACAATGTAATGTCTATCGTCAACAAGAAATCGAAGCAGCTCAATCATCGGCTCGTGACATTCTCAAGCGATACATGCACTATTTCGAACGTTATCAAGAACATCATAAATCGCTTGGACTCGAAGAAACTCTTCGTCAAAAAGTCGAAGAACGTACACAAGAAATGCAAGCTAATTCAATGAGTTATACAGAACAGCAATCGATTGGTAAAGCATTCGAATGTCTACAACAATGTCGACGAATATTGAAATATACGTACCCATTTGCGTATTATTTACAACGAACAGGAACAAATCTACCAGAGATATTCGAGAATAATCAAGCGGATTTAGAACGTGCAACTGAAGTGCTCTCAGGTTTTTTAGAAAATGAAGTTCAAGCTGATAGTAGCAAAGTAATCGATCTAATGAACAAAACACGTTATTGTGAACAACGTCGACAAGTTTTACTCGATGATTGTAAAAATGGTTATGAGAAAGATTATTGGAAAATTTTAGAATAATAATAAACAAAACAAAACAAAACAAAAACTTGATAGAAAATCTCGTTTTTCTATTCTAATTTTATAATAAACTCGAGTTTTGCTTTAATCTTTTTTTCTAGTTAGTTTTAAATAAAAATGTTTTTCAAAAATTTCCAAATCATCATTCGATCTTATTCATCAAATAAATGGAAAAAACAACCGATATCTCCTTTACTACGTTATCATATGGATACAAAATCTGTCTTCGGTCCTCAAGCGCACGTACCAAAAGAACGATCGAAACAAGCCAATGATTTCCTTCCTCCAACGGAAAAGAACTTATTCGATAGAGAAACTGAATTATTATACGGCGAACAACCGATGCATCGAGCTTGTCACGTACCCAAAGGTGTGCCAATAAGTGAACAACAACAATACATTCGTCATCTATTTCGTATTCCACGTGGTCAATTGATTTCTCACTATCCACAAGCTTATGTTGCGAATAAAGATCTAGGCAAAAGAAATAAGGAGAAAAAATAAAACTATTTTTGTAATCAATTTTTTTGTTATTTGATTTCGACCGAAAGGTTTCATATTGTAAAACAAAACATGCTGCGAAAACCTACGGAGAGACGAACAGAGAGATGTGAATCGAAAATTGAATCGTAAAATATTTTAAACAAAAAAACGAAAAAGAAAGGTTGATTGATGGCAAAACGTCAGGCAAAGAGTAGTGTCCGGCCGAGTCATTTGAATGTTCGAAAACAACGTATTGAATATTGGGCATTTTCGAATCGAACGAAAACAAATCATTGCACGGCAACACTCGGTGCTGCACTCATGGAAAAACGTTCAGAAAGTGCATTGTTTCAAGATGATCGTCGACTTCGATTGGAATTGTATCGATTAGGTGAAGAACGAGAGAAACTCTTGGAACGAGTTAATTTCGATCAGAAATTATTCGCAAATAAACAAGCACTTAAACACAAAGATAATCCGGACTTTACGAGGTAAATTCAGTTTTTTGTATTTTGCTGAAGATCTTTTTTTTTTAGTACATTGAATTATGTGAGAAAATGTTGTAAATATTCGACTCGAAATGATTTTCAAGGCGATAAAAAACATCAAGAAACCCGAGCACGATCGTTAACAACAAAACCTATTCCAAATGTGCCGAAAATCGAAGTTTCTTTTGTCGAAAGCGACGACGATGACGATGACAAACGTCATGTTCAATTCGGTACACCAAATGAACGAGCAACTCAATCGGCTCATATTGTAAGTCGAGCGCGTTCGTTCACCAATTCTCAACGTGTTCAACAATCGTCACATCAAACACGTTCGATTAATTCTGCGCCTCCATCGACATCGATCTTTTGGAAATCATCGAACAAATCTCAACGACCTTCATCGAGAATATTCGCAACGAAAACGACATTGGAAGAATTTCGTCGTCATCCCGAACGATTTCTCAGTCAAACCAATCGTTATTTGCCTTTACTTCGTCGACATGCAGTCGAACTCAAACAAAAACAACAACAAAAACAACGTCTTCAATCCATTTCACATCTGTCAGATACATCGGATTTCATAGTCGATGATATCAAATCATTTCTCAGCGACGAAATAACAACACATCTGCCAACTTGGGATACTCATGAACGTCGAAGTGCAAGTCAACCTCGTCGACCAACTCGACTCAATCTTTTAGACACAAACGAAGACAATACATCTGAACAGACATTAATCATTTCTCGTCTTCGAGAACGTGAATACGCTAATTTACAAGCATTGATTCAATCGAATTCAATTCAACGCATTCTCGAACCATTATCATCGATGAAAGAACCAGCAGAGGATCAGTCAACAGATCTTCAGGCCATTCTACGATCCATTGATTCGTTGGGTCCATTAGCTAAACGAAAAGTTAAAACGAAACATGATCATACACAATTAGGTGTTTTGTCAATTTAATAACGAAAAACCAAGTATCGTCGTATTTGTCAACTTTTTTCTTCTTGTTTTGATCTGAATAAATATACCGATTCGATTTCAAATCAAGTGAAAATTGAGAATAAGTCAATTTATCTTATTCTTGTGTGTGTGTGTGTGTGCGTATGTATATGTCAAATTTATCTTCAAGTAAATGCATTTCAGCTACGGATGTATGGTGAATAATAATTATCGTCAAAGTCTAAAACGATTTATGATTGATATCTATTGACTAAGTAAAGAAAAAGCAAAAAATGCCAATTGATATCGATGAATTTTCTTTTTTCTCTTTTTTTTTCGTTATTTCAAAACCAACGGAAATGTGTCCGAGAAAGATCGAGTTAGCAAATAGGTAAATAATGTTTTTTCATTGATGCATCCGGCTTTGTCAATCGAAAGTCATTTGTTAAAAGAGCGAAGAATAACAACAACAAGAACAAAGAAGAAGAAGAAAAAAAGAAGAAGAAAGCTGACTCCTTTATTCTTCTCTCTCTCTCTCTCTCTGAGTCTCTCCGTATATAAATATACGTATGGATTTTTTCTCATAGATTTAAAAAAAGATTGAGAATACTTTGTTGAGTATGAGAAAGAGAAACCTTATGGAAAGATTTTCCGATCATATTTGTAAACGAAAGTTGTTGAATTATTGAGAAGAAAACAAAACAAATATTTAGCAATTAAAACAAATTATCAATTTTCTTTTCAGTCTAATCGAAATATGATTCGAAGTTTGAACGAGAAGATTTCACAATGGTTAAACGGATTTTAAGTCATCACAGTTTGAACAAAACCGACGAATGTAAGTTCTAGTGTTTCTGACAGATACATTTCTTTTTGATGCAAAATTAATTTGAGTTTAATTCTTTTTTTTCTTCTTCCCTCTAGCGGAAAATCCTAATATGGATAGACGACGTTCGTCTGGCGTAGAAAACCAATCGAAACTTTTAGATGATCAAGTAAATTCCATACCACTGCTTTTAGTTGAAACTCATGCGAATAATGATGAACATTTAACGAAACCTACGAATGTAACTGTAGTGAACGTTCAAATGAATTCGAATCCGCCAGAAATTCGAGAGCAATGGAGCGAAAAACTCGATTTTCTCCTATCGATCATCGGTTTTGCTGTTGATCTAGCTAATATATGGCGATTTCCGTATTTATGTTATAAAAATGGTGGTGGTGCATTTTTAATTCCTTATATTCTCTCAGTTGTACTCGGTGGTTTACCGTTATTCTACCTTGAACTTCTTCTTGGTCAATACTATCGGCAAGGTTCAATAACATGTTGGAAAAAAATCTGTCCACTCTTGGCCGGTATCGGCTGGGCTGTGACTATAATCGCATTTTATACTGATTTCTATTACAATGTCGTTATATCCTGGGGTTTGTACTATTTATTCGCATCATTTCGACGGATGTTACCATGGAGTCATTGCGGTAGAGATATTTTCTAAACAAATCGATTTTATTTGTTTGTTTGTTTGTTAGACAATTCATGGAATACACCGCATTGTTCAACACTCGATCGACGTCGAGATTTTATAAACAATTGTACACGTTATTTTAATGATACAACAGTTAATTCGAGTGTTATCTATGAGCGTTGTTCGGAAAGATTACTTCAATCGAAAAGTCTCTCGCCAGCACAAGAGTATTTTCAGTAGGATTTGCATTCGAATTTTGAAAAACAAACGACAATTAACTCATTTTAGTTTACAAGTCTATCGATTAAAACCTGAAGCTAATTTAAGTCTAACAAATCCTGGCGGTGTCAACTGGGAGAATCTCGCTTGTCTTGCTATAATCTATCTCATCTGTTTCTTTTCAATGTGGAAAGGAATAAAAACATCTGGAAAAGTAATTCAAACCTTGAAATACGACCATCTCAAACATGACTTTCTCCACAGGTTGTCTGGTTTACAGCGTTGTTTCCTTACGTTGTTTTGACAATTTTAATGATTCGTGGATTATTTTTAAACGGATCAATGAAAGGAATTGAATATTACATTCGACCTGATCTAAGTCGATTGAGTGACGCATCGGTTTGGGTCGATGCGGCATCGCAAACATTTTTTTCCTTAGGACCCGGTTTCGGTGTTCTCATGGCGTTTGCAAGTTACAATGATTTTCATCATAATGTTTTTCGAGATGCGATGATTACAGTTGCAGTCAATAGTCTAACAAGTTTCGCAAGTGGATTCGTCATTTTTATGTTTTTGGTAAATAGAAAAATTTTGATTTTGTCCAAACGATAACAATTTAATTCAGGGTTACATGAGTGACATATCCGGCCGAGAGATCAAAGACGTAGCTGAACAAGGCTCGACTCTTGTGTTCATTGTCTATCCTGAAGCAATTGCAACAATGCCTTGGGCGCCTGTTTGGGCAGTATTCTTCTTCTTAATGTTACTAACATTGGGTCTCGATTCTTCAGTAATTTCAAAAATGAAAAAAAAGCCGTACATGTCTTTCTTTTATTTCTTGTCAGTTTGGTGGAAGCGAAGCAATTATAACTGCATTGAGTGATGTATTTCCCATTCTTCGTCAACATCGAGAATGGTTTGTCGGCATTTTATTTTTCTTCTATTTTCTTATTGGAATACCGAGTTGTACCGATGCAGGAATTTATGTTGTCGAATTGTTACAAAACTATGCCGGTAAATATCGATAATTCTGTTGTTCTCTTCTTTCTACGAACTCAATTTAGCATTCTATTCGATAATTATCGCCGTATTTTTCGAAGCCATTGCTATCTCATGGATCTATGGTATCAAACGAATCAGTAGTGATATTCAAGAAATGTTGGGTACAAAACCGGGCATCTTCTGGATTGTCACTTGGTGTGTTGCAGCACCTGTTTTTCTCGGAGTAACGAACAAACGACGAACGAATAATTATCGATATGATTTTTTTTCAAGGGGATAATTCTATCAGGTCTTGTTCAATATATAAGTCCGAACTATGGCAAAGAGACAGATCCATATTTTTATGAAGTTCGACAACGAAATTCGGAAAAACAAAAACTTGAGATCTTTTTTCATAATTTTAGTATCCCAGTTGGAGTCATGTTGTTGGTTGGATATTTGCACTCTCATCGATTATTTTCATCCCAGCAGTAGCTATCTATCAATTACTAATTGAAAAAGGAGATCTTTTAACTGTAAGAGAAGAAGAACCACAAAACGAATGTATTGTTATCTTTTTTCCTTTTTCAGAGATTTCGTTTGGCTATAACTCCATGGAAAGAACGAAAAGAAATCGTCAAGCCTGATATATTAATAAGTACAAATTGTATCGAAACATGATATGCATCTAACGAAACTAATTAATCTTAAATGTATTCATCTCTTCTTTTTCTTTTCTCCTTTCGTAATGTTCGTTTGTATACGCGTCGTTTTGTTCTTCTTTTTTGAACAGTAGTAGTATTTACTTAATACATTAGCAAGGTCAATCAAATACGTTCGAAATATCCTTGTTCAAGGTTTAATTTTACTTTTTGTCAGCTATGATAATCTATCTCAGTCAAACAAATGTCTTGATTTAGTTCTCATTTATATAAGTTTACTATTACCTGAATGGATATGCATATACGTGTATACATATACGCGCCTATTGACATTTGAACAGGATCAACTTTCTTAGTTTGATTTTACATAAGTAGAAAGAAAAGTTTGATCATCATTAGAATACGTAAAAGGAAGAAGAAAAGATGAAAGTAAGTTTCGATTTAAAAAAAAGAAAAGCGAAAGATTCTCACTCCGTTTTTTGAAATGAAGTTTCAGTTGATTTGCTGCTGGAGTTTTTATTTGTATTTCATTTGTTCGATTGTTCATGCTGATAAAAGTCTATCAAAGGAATATTCAATAGAATATTGTCAAAAAGACGATTGCCGCGGAGGTGAATGTGAAATTGTGCGAACGGCTAATGGTCCCGCGAAAAAAATCTGTCATTGTGTTAAGGGCGTTTGTGGTGACAATTGTCAACGTCTATGCAATAGCACATCTCAATGTACAACGAATCCATGCTGGTTCGGTGGTACATGCGTGGATATAGCTAATTTAGATTATGCTTGTCTTTGTCCACCAAATTATACTGGTAAAGACTGTCGAACATTGATATCGTGTCAACCGAATAGTTGTTCGAATGGTGGTTCATGTGTTCAAACAGGTAGATCAATTTATTTTCATACTTCTATTCTGTATCTATTCTCGGTTTGATTAGCATATGGTGCTCGATGTAATTGTTTCGATAATTTCTACGGAATCTATTGTCAATATCGAAAAATAAATCAATATCCAGCAGCACCAACTGAAAATCGACAAATCAATGAGGAAGCGCTCGCAGCGATTGCTAGTTTAGGTACATTGGATTTGAATAATCAACAACGTGCAATTAGCTTTGCTATTGCCATGGGTAATCGTTCACATTTTGTGTTTTGTCTAACAAATCCATGTGAAAATGGTGGAACTTGTTTCATGACGAATAGTGCTACGACTAAAGTAGAACATCGATTGAATTGAATTAATAATTGCTAATTGTTTTACTATCGCAGGGAATTTGTATATGTCGAGATGGTTTTATGGGTGATTATTGCGAGAATATCTATGATAAAACAACTGATACAGTGCAAGAATATCATGGATATTGTTTGTCGAATCCTTGTTTGAATGGAGGCTCATGTGTAGCCGTTGGAAATTTCTTTGGTTATTGTCAATGTGGAAGCAGCTATCGAGGAACTTATTGTGAAATACCAATACGAGCATCAGGATGCAATCCGAATCCTTGGTAAATGAGAAAGACAGAAAAAAAAGATTTTAAGTTTTTAATCGATTAATTTTGACTTTTCTTTCAGTAAAAACGGTGGAACTTGTGTTTTATTAGACAATAATCAACGTAAAATGATTTTTCAAATAAATTTCTTCAATCAAATCTTCCTATTTTTGTTTTAGCACAATGCCTTTGTTCATCAGTATTTCGTGGTATTACATGTAATCAATTCAGTTATATTCCTTGCGGTGAAGCAACTTGTCATATAACACAAGTAAATCAAAAAACGAATTCTTTATTTTAAACTAAAGACAAAATTCGATTTCAGGGAGTTTGTGATAAAAATAAATGCGTTTGTAAACAAGGTTTCGCAGGTCCGAGATGTGACTCGACAGATTTCTGTTCAGCATATCGATGTCTCAACGGCGGTAGAGATCATTTTTTGTTCCGATCAAAAACAATTTTCTCCTCAATTAGGTACGTGCATTCGAACAAACGAAGAACCATACGGTGGTTGTAGTTGTCCGTCAGAATTCTCGGGACCAACATGTAGCAATGATCCATGTCAACCATCGCCTTGTCTCAACGGTGGACAATGTATACGCAAAGCGGATAATCAATTCTACTGTCAATGTCGAAGTAAACACAAAGGCGTATTTTGTGAACGTAAGAATTCGATTTCTGTGGGTTTTTTTTTCGTTGTTGTGTTAATTTTGTTTTTTTAGAAGCCGAATGTTTTCCATCGGACGCCACCGTTGACGTTTTAGATGTTGGCAAAGTTCGTTTATCATCATTAAAAATCGGTGATCATGTTCGTATCATAACTGATGATAATAAAATAGCATATTCGCCCATAATTGCGTTTCTTCATCGAGATTTAAATGAACAAGCTATGTACAAACGTTTTCGAACAAAATCTGCTCGAATCGAACTATCCAATCGACATTTAATTCATCATCGTCGACAAGGTTTTATTTGGGCTGAGAAATTAATTGAAGGCGATGAAATTCTCGTTATTTCATCGAAATACGGAAATCAAACGGCATATGAAGAAATTCTCGAGATTGATGAGATCGAAAAAGACGGTCTCATCGCACCATTAACCGAACAAGGAACAATTCTTGTCAATAATGTTTACACATCATGTTATGCTCTTGTTCGTTCACATCTCATCGGACACGTAGCTTTGACACCCTATCGATGGTATCATCGACTATTTGGTCACAAATCCAATGTAAACATCACGCCAATACTCAATTATGCAAGTGTCCTTTTGAATGTTGTGAAAAATTTACCAATTATAAAAGATTTTGTGTTTTGAATTTGATACACTTTTTGACATAGAATTTTAGTTGTCTTTTTTTTTCTCTTCTTCTTGATAATAATAAAACCTTTCTAGATAATTCCTCTCATCATTAGTAATCGTATATTGTTTTTAATCAATAATTCAACCTTCTCAAAGATAAGAGCAAAACAACTTATCTTTCAATTAGACAACAAGTAAAAAAAATCCGACGAGATGTACTGAATAGAAGTAGTTTTATCCAGTTGAGATAGGACGCAAAAAAAAACATGCGCTTCCGACAGTTGTTTATCGTTTGGCTGTTTGCATTGACTATTCTAAGTACACAAAGTCACATTATCCATGTATGCATCATTCTATGTGATTTATTGATTTTGTTGATTGTTTTTTTTTAAAATAGAAACGTGGTTTAATTTCTCGTATATTTGGTCGAAATTCGAAATCAACGAATAATGATGATGTCGAAGAAAATCTACCTTCGAAAGAACGATCACGTTTTCGTGATCTATTGAAAAATCCGATTGTTATCACCATATTGAGTAAGCAACTAGTTCGAATATGTTTCTCACATTGTTTTGCTTTGAAAATATAGGTGCTGCCGTGGGAATGATCGTTCAAAAAGCTCTTGCCGCTAAATCAATGGACGATGTTTGTGATAACAAATATGTTAAAATGGCTCATTCAATTGGCAATCTTAATTGGGAACTTCAACAAGTGATCAATCTGCTTGGTTGTAATCAACGTTATAGTAAAAAAGGTGTTACATCAACAACATCAGCTACAGCTACGGAAGAAAATCAAGAAGAAGAAGAAGAGGAAGCTCTTGAAAGTTCTTTAACACCGGAGAAAGAAGAAAAAATTCGACAATTATTACTCGAAAATGCTCGACGAGAGAAAGGTTCGAAACGAAAATTTCTCAAGGATCTATTTGGTTTAAACAAAAAAGATAAAGCCTTCAAACAAGGACAGAAAATACCATCATCTTCATATAAATTAGATAAAAACGATGCCAAAGTATTAGAAGATCTCGAAAAAGATATCGAACAGTACAGAAAATCTAATATATAATCTATTTCTACTCCGTGCTCTTTTTTGACTCAATAAACAAGCATTATCCATATTCTATCGTCGACATATTGTTTTTCTTGTTCTCGGTAAACGAGTACGCACGCGGATACAGAGTAGAAACGGAATATTCCGGAATAGTACGACATCGAAGCGTATATAAATCCATTGATATCTGAAGTATCTCTCATACAATACAAATCACAAGCAACTAATTCATAACAATACAATTACAATGAGCTCATCAGGCACTGGTAAGTAACAACTAGTGAGATCAATTTTCATTTTTCATCGTTTTTTTTTCTTATGTAGCTGATAAAACGATTGCTGCTGCTGATATTGCTTCAGCTGAAATTGCTGGCAAAGAAACTCCAGCAAGTGATCCACGTAAAAAAGCCGATGCTGAAAATCGAGGTCAACTTTCCGGCGATCAAGCAACATGCGCTGAAACTCCAGTCGCTCCTGTCGGTGCCACACCCGGTTCATCGACCTAAACGACTGGTTTTTGTTTTATCTATGTGATGTGCGAATATC
>ERZ778024.3434-NODE-3434-length-11544-cov-6.730699_pt1 | contig 11544 bp, 9 predicted proteins | sample MGYA00375754_ERZ778024 | MGnify/ENA primary metagenome ERZ778024 (study PRJEB29350, sample SAMN05389827) | bioreactor metagenome | isolation source: Thiocyanate bioreactor | place: South Africa: University of Cape Town | collected 2014-02-18 ... | reverse complement strand
AAAAAAAAAAAAAAAAGAAATTATTTTTAATATTAATTTTAATCTTCATTTTTTTTTTTTTTTTTTTTTCCCAATAGGACGTGATCTTTTTAAACATGATATTGAAAGACTCTTTCGAGATTTAGTTATTAAAGATGTTTTGAAAGAAATCCCAGAAACAAATCATGAAGGATTTGTCACACAATATCTCCATGTATACTTTCTTTTTATTCTTCTCTTTTTTTTTTCATTTCTAAATAATAATAAAATCATCAATAGGTTGGGCCTGTTTGTCATTCTGTTCTTAATGGTTCAATGAGGATTGAAATGCCTGTTTATTCATCAAAGGGAGCTAAAAGTAGGAGCACAGGAAAGAAGAAGAGGCTTGATCTTGAAGAAGAACAATCTTCATTTTTTTCATAACTTATCTCAAAATCACAATTGTATTATTTGTAATATATAAGGATTTTTTTTGATGTTTTTCATTTCATTGCTTTTTTGAAGAAAGAAATTACATTAAAATAAAGTATAAAATAAAATTGGTGTTTTTTACAAAAATGTTGTTTAATAATGTAACATATATAAAACAAGTTTTATTCTTTATCCTTCTTAAGAACTCCCAAGAAATTCTTCTTTTCTTCAACAGTTTGGAAGCGACCATGTCCGAATTTAGATGAAGTATCAATGAATTTAAGGTTGATTTTTTCCAAAGCAGAGGGTTTGGTTTGAGTGAGAAGGGTTTTTCTAAGGGTCAAAACACGCTTCTTGACTCCAACACAACAACCTTTGATCATGAGGAAATCTTCAGAGACAATACCGTAGTGTGGGAAGCCTCCAAGTGGAGTGATTGATTTTTCAGTTAAATCGTATTCGGTGGTGGCATTGTTTGAGACAACTTTTCCTTCAGCGTTGGTGTGGATTCCTTTTCCTAAACGGTAGATTTTCTTGTTAACTTCAGTTCTGTGATGGTAACCAAGTTGACCAGCACGGGCAACAGTGAAAGAAACACGGGCTGGATGCCAAGCTCCAATACAAGCAACTTTTCTTAAACCTTTGTGTGTTTTTCTTGGTAATTTGGTTGTTCCAAAACGTTTGGTGACACCTTCAAATCCGTGACCTTTGGTGACTCCAATAACGTCGATCATTTCATCTTGAGCAAAAACTTGGTCAACTCCAACTTCTTTTTCAAAGTGTTCAACGGCCCAGTCAACTTTTTGTGCAATAGTACCTCCATTAATTTGAATTTCCATAAGATGGGCTTTCTTTTGTCCGATTCTGACTTTTTTCATTTGAGTGTGGGCAATGACTCTAATAACAGTGCAGTATTTCTTCAATTTTTCAATATGTCTTTGAATTGATTTCTTGTCATCAGCATAACGTTTAGCATATTTGGTGAAAGCCTTCTTTTTTGAAGAGTACCAATTTTTGTAGAATCTTCTTTTAACTTCAGCAGAAAGATGTTCAGCCCAAACGGTTGCAAGTGAACGTAAACCGTGTGGAGTTTCAATATATCCAACAACTCCAACAACAACCATGGGTGGTGTTTCAATAATGGTGACAGCTTCAACGATCTCCTTCTTGTTCATTTTAGATCCTTGTCTATCTAAATCTCTCACAACGTGAGTCATACCAGCTTTGTAACCAATGAAGGCAGTCAAGTGGCATGGTTTGCTTGGGTCATCTCTTGGGAAAGACTTTACGCGTCCACGATGACGACGAGCACGCTTACGAGGGCGGAAACCCATACTTCCATGGCGAGGAGCCTCAAATTTACGGTGAGACTATTGTTTTTTTTAAAAAAAGAAATAAAAGTTAATAAGTTAATAAGTTGGAGATCTTGAGTTTTGGTTTGGTTTTTAGTTTGTTGAGTATGAAATTGGATACGAGTGAACTTTTGATATTTTGAGATTTTGTCTTTTTATCTCCTCAAAGTGGAATCCAATGATGAATAAACTTATATATTTATAATCCAACCCCAAATATTTGATTTTGAAGTGATGTTATGAAAGGGATTTGAAAGGATTGAACAAAGAGGATGAAGAAGACAAACCATTGTAGCTGTTGATTAATAAAGAGGAAAAGGGAAAAAAAAAAAAAAAAAAAGGAAAAATCGAAAAAAAAAATGTAAAAAAAATGGCGAAAACAAAAAATTTTTTATTTTTTATTTTATTTTTTTCTAAATTTTTCTTTTCCTCTTTTTTCCCTTATAACTAGAAATCACAATGGGAGGTAACACCATCCTTTTTTATTCTTCATATTATTCAACCAATCAATTAATCAATCCTTAAAATTTAAAATATTATAGCTTATAAATACCTTGAAGAACTTTACAAGAAGAAACAATCCGATGTTCTTCGTTTTATTCTCAGAATCCGTTGTTGGGAACTTCGTCAACTTTCTGCCATCCATCGTGCTAGCCGTCCATCTCGTCCAGATAAGGCTCGTCGTTTAGGATATAAAGCTAAACAAGGTTATGTTATCTATAGAGTTAGAGTTCGTAGAGGGGGAAGAAAACGCCCAGTTGTTAAAGGTCAAACTTATGGTAAACCCGCTGGACATGGTGTTAACGAACTTAAAAACACTCGCAATCATAGAGCTATTGCTGAAGCCCGTGTTGGAAGAGTTTGTGGAAACCTTCGTGTTTTGAACTCATATTGGATTAATCAAGACTCAACTTATAAATTTTATGAAGTTATCTTAGTTGACCCATCACACAAAACAATTCGTAAAGACCCAAGAATCAACTGGATTGTCAACCCAGTTCATAAACACAGAGAAATGAGAGGTTTAACTTCAGCTGGTAAAAAATCAAGAGGACTCGGAAAAGGACACAAATTCAACAAAACAATTGGTGGTTCCAGACATGCAAGCTGGAGGAGGAGAAATACGACTCAATTCCACAGATATCGTTGAAGATGATATCTTTCTTTTTTATTTTTTTCATATATTTTCATGTCGCCAAGTGAATTATTACGTTATTGTTTTTTCTATAAATGTAATATTACTCTTAAGTTCTTTCTTTTTATTTTTATTTTTTACTATTATTATTTTTCTTTTTTTTAAAAACATTATTTGAATCAGTATTCCAATTAAACAAGGCCATCAAACAAGTAATCAAGCAAAGTCAAATAAATCAAAAGAATCCAACAAATAAGTGATAAAATATTTATACTATCTATTGAATTACACTTACAAAAGTTTCAAAAAACTTCAAAAAACAACATTTCATTCATGATTTGTCTGGATATGGATTCTGTTTTTTATTCTTTGGTCCATTTCCTGGTTTGTTTTTTGATTCTACTCTGGTTTCATTTTTTGGATTTGTTATTTGAACATTTTGCTGTGTTTGAGGTTGTTGTTGTTTGATTTGAGATTGTTGGAGTTGCTCTTGAGATGAAGTTTGGGGCATTTGAATTTGATTTTGAATTTGTTTTTGAGGATTTTGTTGAGTTTGGTGTTGTGGATGTTTGGCTATTTGGATTTGAACAGGTCTTCCTGGTTGCATTTGTTGATAGTGTTGTTGTTGTTGTTGTTGATAATGAGGATGTTGTTGGTAATGAAGGTGTTGTTGATATACTGGTTGAAAGTGTGATTGAATTTGAGATGGTTGTTGATATTGGTGTTGTTGATTGAATTGTTGTTGGGATTGATGCTTTTGGTTTTGTACAAGATCTTTATCAGGAGAATTTCTAATGTTTTCAGATTCAAGTGATGGATCTCGGTTTTGAATTTTTTTGGGGACATCTAGATTATAAAATTTTGGAAGTCAACAAAAAGAAAGAAAAAAAGAGAAAAAAAGAGAAGAAAAAAAAAAAGAAAAGGAAAAAAAAAAGAAAAAAAGAAAAAAGAAAAATAGAAAAAAAGAAAAAAAGAAAAAAAGAAAAAAAATTACCAGGCCTTTGAATTGCTACAGAAGATCCAGGTGGAATTCTTTGACGAGAGTCGAAAAATGGTTGATAAGGAGGGTACTCTATAACTTCATTTACATTAACATTTACATTTTGATAATCACCTGGGTTAATAGGCCATGAAAATTGAGGGAAAGGACCATATGTATGTGGATATGGGTATGGATAAAACATGATTTGAGGATTTTCCATTCCAACTGCTGGCCAACTTGAATCATTTCTATGGAGAGGGTTTTGTCCAGTTCGAGGTGGTTGGATAGGGGAAATATTGATATGATTTTTTTTCTATTAAAAAATATTGGTTTTTAGGTTATTTAATAAATACTAAAAAAATAAAAATAAAAATAAAATAACCTCTGAAAAATGAAGAGCTTCTTTGCTATTGAAAAATATTATTTAGATTGAATTTTACAGAAAAAAAAATTAAAATTGAAATAAATAAAAAATCAATAAGTAAAGCTAACTTTTCAGTTGAGAATGTTTGAAATCCATATTGAGGCATATTTTGGGGTGGGCTCCATTGAATATGAGGACTAACAAGAAAAGAAAAAAAAAAAAAAAAAAAAAAAGGTAATTGAGAAGATACATACCTTTCAAAATGTTTTCCATCAACATGTGATTCTATATCTTTCTTTTCTTGAATTTCTTCTTTCTTTTCTTGTTTGATTTCCTCTTTAATCTCTTCTTCTTTGATTCCTTGGTTTGTATCTTGTAATCTTTCTTGTTCTTGAATGTCAGTTCCATCAAAATTAAGTTCATTTGTCTTGATAGATTCATTTGAGGGGAGCTTAACAACCATCGTTAAAACAGTTTCATGTGATTTAGGGGTGCTAATTTTTATGAGGTTTAAAAAAAAAATAAGAATTATAAAATTAAAATCATCATACATTAACGTTCTTTCATTTTTTCTTTCATAGGTACCGCCATTTAATTGAGAACTGTTATCCTTTGGGAGTAAAATTTTAATTCTCTTTAATATTGAATCATCAAAGGTGTGTCCATTTTTTTGCTTTTTTTTTTTTTTTTTATATTTTTTAATTTTGAATACTTTTATATTAATTAAAAAAAAAGAAAAAAAAAAAAGAACTGGAATCTCCTTTGAAATAACAACTTGAATACCATCCTGTTCTAACTTTGGGGATTTTTGAAGCAGCTCAATTTTATTATCAGCCTTATCGACAACTTTTTGAGCATTGAAATCGGTTTCACGTTCGAGCACATTTTTATTTTCATTTTCTTCACCAGCCTGAGCGAAAAAAAAGGAAAGTTATTTTTTCAGTGAAAAAAAAATAAAAAAATAAAAAAATAAATAAAAAAATAAAAAAATAAATAAAAAAAATAAAAAAATACTAAATTTTCTTGTTCACTTTGAAATGGTGGATTCTTTCGTTGAATGGTAGTAGATTGTTGTAAAAGTTTACTTTTTGCTTTTTCTGCTAAAATTTGTCTTTGTTTTTGATGGAGTTCTTCATTGTTTCCATGAATTGGAGGTCTATATTTTGTGTTTGGAGTAATCATAGTTGTTTCTTGTGATTGTTCTCTATCTTCTTCATTTGGGTTCTCATTGAATGAGCTTTTAATTTGCTGATTTTGATTTATTTCCTTTTGGATTTCAACTTCAGGTTTATAATCGGAGTAGAGGGTTGGATCGAACTCTCTCTTCTTTTTTTGTTCTGATCTTCTCTCTTCTTGGTTTTGCTAAAAGAAAAAAAGAATTATTTATTTGCTATTATTCCTTCATAAATTAATAAAGGAAAAGTTATTTTTCAAAAAAAAAAAAAAAAAATTAATAAAGAGTAAGAAAATTTTTTTTTAAAAAAAAAAAAAAAAAAACTTGGTCTCTTCTTGGGAATGGTTGATCATAATATGAAGGAGATCCAAAATTTTTTTGATTATCAGAGTAAGAGTTTTGAAGTGAATGTTTAGGAAACCGAGAATAATTTGTAGGTCTATTTTCTTGATATTGATCTCTAAAAGGAGGTCTTCTTTGAAATGGCATAGTTTGGTTTGTAGGAAAAGATTTTCTAATTACAAATTATTTGTTTAGTCATTTTTTAAATATCTTTAAATTTAAGGGACAAAAAGAAAACCTATATGAAGGGTCTTGATGTGATGTATTTTGAAAATGTTGATCAGGAGTGGGAAAAGCTCTATGAAAAGTGTTTGAAGATGGATTTGAACGTGGAAAACGATTTACAGATGAGGTTGAGTGAGGATTCTTTCTTTCTAAACTTCTTTGGGAATTTGGTTGAATAGATGTAAAACTCTAGGATTTTTTTTTTTTTTTTTTTTTTTTTTTTTTTTTTGTTTTGATATAAAATGAAATAAAATAAAAAAAAATAAAAAAATGAAAATAAAAATAAAATAAAATAAAAACTTGTGGTTCAATTTCAACTTCATGTTCCATAATATCTGCCCAACTACCAGATATTGACTCTTCTTCAGCAGCTTGAATCTCTTCTTTAATATCTTGAAAATTTGGTTCTATATTTTTTGATTCAATTTCTTTTGATTCAACCTCTTGAGGTTTTGGATCATTTATAGGAAACTCTCTTTTTGGTTTAACTCCTTTTGAATTGTGAGAAGTTGTTTGCCAAGAGGGTTTCTGTAGCCAAGAAGAAGTTGGTACATTTTCCTTTGGCTAATTTTTTGATTAATTAATTGATTAATTCAGTTCATAAAATTCATTTTAATTTCATTATCATTATCATTTTTAATTTTTTTCCTATTGAAATAAAACTAACTTGGTTTTCTAATCCTTTCTGTTTCTCTTGATTTTCTCTTTCTTCTTTTTCCTTTTCCTTTTGACTATCCTCTTTTTCTTTTTGTGCTTTATCTCGATTGATCATCCAATTTTTAGTATTTAACACATTTTGTGAATGATCAACTCCAGCATTTTCACTATGCATTGATTTTTTTAATTTTTTTAAATGAGTTGGATACTATTAAAATTCAATTATAATTCAAACCTCCTTAAACTTCCAAGATTTAATGGTGGAGGTGGAACAACAATTCCGTGAGATTTTGGCTCTATTTATTTTATTTTATTTTATTTATTTATGCACACAGTACACAGAAAGCAAAAAAGCGAAGATTCAATAATTTTTTTAAATCGAATCAATATAGAAAGCGAAATGAAAAAAATAATTATTGTGCACAACAGAATAGCAACATAACTAAAACAAACTCACAACGTTGGGTAGTTGTGAGTTGTCAACGAATTCAAGGAGTAAAAGTAAAGTTTCAAAAAAAAAAAAGAAGAAAAAGAAAGAAAGAAACCTAAAACAAAAAAGAAGAAAATATTAAAAAGGATATTTCAAAGAAAAATGAAAAGCTAAAAGTTCAAAGTTAAAAGCTATTGAATTGAATTATTGACAATAGAACAGAAAGAAGGAAAAAAGAAGAAGAATCCAAACTTTTCGGCGCCATGTTTTTTCTTTTCTTTTTTTTTGATTTTTTTTTTGGCTGCCTAATCTTTTTTTTTTTTTTTTGAAGCAAAAAAAAAAAAAAAAAAAATAAAAAACAAAAATAAAATAAAATTTTGATTATTATATATATCATTTTCACTCGAAAAAAAAAAAAAATCAATCCCCAAGGGCTTTTGATTGAAACATAAAGGAAAAAAAAAATATTGCAGGAAGTGGGATTTGAACCCACGCCTACATACGTAGATGAGAACTTGAGTCACACGCCTTAGACCGCTCGGCCATCCCTGCATCATTTTAGTGAGGATCAGAAATTGGGTTTCAATACTTGAAGCAAAACCCAAGAAAGTCTGAGATTGTAGGATTTTTGACTTGGGGAGTTCCAAAAAATTGAAATTTCAGCATGGAAAAATAAGGAAAAAATAAAATGACCTGGAGCTTGAACTTAGTTAGTTACTGACCATAAAGAAATTGTTGATCAGCATCGACATTTGAAACAAAGAGTGGATCAATCGCTATTTATGTTCTTTTTGGAAGTCTTTATAAATTTGACGAAACTTTTTTAACTCCGTTTTTGGAAAAAGATAATTATTTCTCAACCAGAAAGATAGAAGCAAAAAAAAAAAAAAAAAAAATAATAATTATTATTGAAGGAAGATGTTGATCCTCGAGATTCTTCTCTTTTGCTTCTTATTCCAACTCTCATTTGGTTTGATTTAATTATTATTTTATTTGACTTAATTTTTATTTTATTTTAATAATTTTGAATTTTTTTTATTGATATTATTTTAATTTTTATTGTATTTATCTATTTTTTCTGACCCTTTTTTTTCAAAAACTCTTTCTTTTCTCTTTATTATTGGTTTAGTTTTGAATATTATTTTTATAACCCTTTTTTTTTCAAAACTCTTTGAATTTCTCTTAATTTTTTACATTTGATTTATTATTATGATTATTGTAATTCTCTCTCTCTCTCTTTTTCTATTTGTGTCTTTATACTCTTTCTTATTTTTATTTGTTTAGGAAATGTTTTGGGTTTGATTTTTACAGCGACTTTGAATTTCTTCTCTTTTTTTGATTTTTTTTTTGGATTATTTTATTTTATTTTCTCTATTTTATAACCTTTTTTTTTTTTTTAATTTCTTTTAATTTCTCTTTTTTTCTATTTACGTCTTAATATCTTTCTTATTTTTTGTTTGGTTAGAAATTTTTGAATTTGTTTTTTTTTTTTTTTTTTTTTTTTTTATAATTTTTTTATTTTTTTTTTTTTTTTTTTTTTTTTTCAAAATAGGAGAGAATTTAACAGACCCTAACGATCAAAAAATCTTGATGGATTGGTACAACTCATTGAAATCAAAAGGATATTTGAATTGGGATGGGATAGATGATTTGTGTAAACAAGTTTCGAGCCAGATTACTTGTGACGGTTTGACTAAAAGAGTTACGAAAATGTATTGCTTTGGTTTTTGTTTCATTTTCATTTATTATATTAAATTTATCCAAATAGAGATCTCAGCAATAATTATCTGGATGGAACTATCCCAACTCAACTCGGAAATTTAACACAATTAACACAACTGTAAAAATATTTAATATTTATTTTTCATTCAACAATGATTGAGTAAATTGTTTCTGTTGTCCTAATCTATTTAATTCACTGATTAGATCTCTCAACAGTAATTATAACCTGAATGGACCTATCCCAACAGAACTTGGAAATTTAATACAATTAACACATCTGTAAGAATATTTAATATTTAATTTTCATTTGAACAAATTGTTTCTGTTATCACTGATATATTAAATTTAATTCAATAGAGATATCAGTTCTAATCAATTGAATGGGCCTATTCCGACCGAATTTGGAAATCTAACGCAGTTACAAGCTCTGTAAAAAATATTTAAATATTTATTTTTCATTGAACAAATTATTCTGTTATCATAATACCTTAAATTTATTGAATAGAGATCTTAGTTCTAATCAATTGAATGGACCACTTCCAACTGAATTTGGAAACTTAATACAATTAGTATATCTGTAAATGTTTAATATTTAGTTTTCATTGAATAAATTGTTCTGTTATCATAATACCTTAAATTTATTGAATAGATATCTTAGTAACAATCAATTGAATGGACCACTTCCAACTGAATTTGGAAACTTAATACAATTACAAAACCTGTAAAAATTTTTCATTGAATAAATTGTTTCATTATAGTGTATTAAATTTATTTCATAGAGCTTTCAAGCGTGATCAACTGTATGGGACAATTCCGACCGAATTAGGAAACTTAAAACAATTACAATCCTTGTAAAAAAATTTAATATTTATTTTTCATTGAATAAATTGTTTTATTATCGTGTATTAAATTTATTTAATAGAGAACTCAGTTTTAATCAATTGAATGGGACAATTCCAACTGAATTTGGAAACTTAAAACAATTGTATCTTCTGTAAAAATATTTAATATCTTTTTTTTCATCGAATAAATTATTTCATAATAGTGTATTAAATTTATTTAATAGAGCTTTCGACAATAATCTACTAAATGGGTCAATTCCAACCGAATTTGGAAATTTAACACAATTACAATATCTGTAAAATTTAATCTTTCTTTTCGCATTGAATAAATGGTTCTGTTATCATAATATATTAAATTCATTGGATAGATATCTCGATGGTAATCAACTGAGTGGGACAATTCCAACCGAATTTGGAAACTTCAATCAATTATATCTTCTGTAAAAATATTTAAATATTTGTTTTCAATTGAACAAAATTGTTCTCTTATCATAATATTTATTAAATTTAATTCAATAGAGATATCAGTTATAATCAACTGAATGGAACAATCCCAATACAACTTGGAAATTTAACACAATTAGTATATCTGTAAAATTTCTCCATTGAAGAAATGGTTTTATTCTCATGAATATATATTAAATTCATTGAATAGATATCTCCAAGATAATCAACTGAATGGACCTATTCCAACTCAACTTGGAAATTTGATAAAATTATCAGAGCTGTAAAAATATTTAATATTTTATTTTTTCATTCAACAAATTGTTCTGAATGGTCACTGATATATATAATTCATTGAATAGAATTCTCTATGATAATCAACTAAATGGACCAATTCCAACCGAATTTGGAAACTTACAACAATTACAATTTATGTAAAAAAATATTTAAATATTTTATTTTTCAATCACCAAATTGTTTATGTTATAATATATTAAATTTATTGAATAGGCATCTCACTGATAATTCACTAGATGGAATCATTCCAACACAACTTGGAAATTTAACACAATTACAAAACCTGTAAAATTTCTCCATTGAAGAAATGGTTTTATTCTCATGAATATATATTAAATTCATTGAATAGATATCTCCAAGATAATCAACTGAATGGACCTATTCCAACTCAACTTGGAAATTTGATAAAATTATCAGAGCTGTAAAAATATTTAATATTTTATTTTTCATTCAACAAATTGTCACTGATATATTAAATTTATTGAATAGATATCTCGAAGATAATCAATTGAATGGGACAATCCCAACCGAATTTGGAAACTTACAACAATTACAATTTATGTAAAAAATATTTAATATTTTATTTTTCAATCACCAAATTGTTTATGTTGTAATATATTTAATTTATTGAATAGGTATCTCTATAATAATCAACTAAATGGACCCATTCCAACCGAATTTGGAAACTTAACACAATTACAACAAATGTAAAAAATATTTTATATTTATTCTCAATTGCATAAATTGTTTTGTTTTATATTAAATTTATTGATAGATATCTCCAAGAGAATCAACTTACAGGGACAATTCCAACTCAACTCGGAAATTTACCACAATTACAAAACCTGTAAAATTATTTAATATTTATTTTTTTATTCAACAAATGGTTCTGAATTGTCACTGATATATTAAATTCATTAAATAGAATCCTCAATGATAATCAACTGAATGGGACAATTCCCACTGAATTTGGAACCTTAAATTTAAATTGGCTGTGAGAATATTCAAATATTTCTTCTCTGTTCTCAAAATATATTAAATTCATTGAATAGGTTTCTCAATGATAATCAACTTACAGGGACAATTCCAGCTCAACTCTTAAATTTAAAAAGCTTCTCATTGTCTTTTCTGTAAGTCATTCTTTTTTTTTTTTTTTTTTTTTTTTTTTAAAAAAATTTTTTTTTTTTT
>ERZ778024.3427-NODE-3427-length-11565-cov-59.460643_pt1 | contig 11565 bp, 10 predicted proteins | sample MGYA00375754_ERZ778024 | MGnify/ENA primary metagenome ERZ778024 (study PRJEB29350, sample SAMN05389827) | bioreactor metagenome | isolation source: Thiocyanate bioreactor | place: South Africa: University of Cape Town | collected 2014-02-18 ... | reverse complement strand
AACGTGCAGGTGAATATTATTTATTTGTAACATGGTGTATCGTGTCTCCAATACTCATATTGGTAAATTAAAAAATGAATTAAATTGAAAATAAAATGTAAATTTGATAAAATTAGATAATAACATTTTCGAATTTGTTAAATGTGAAAACTTTATCGAATAATGGCGGTGGTGGATTTGCTCCGTATGTTTATCCTCGATGGAGTACGATCGTTGGTTGGTGTATTCTTATTTGTTGTATAATACCAATTCCATTGGTTTTCATTGTTAATTATTTTCGTGAATATTTTTTACTTCGTCGTCAAGCAAATGCTGGATTGGATAAACCTCGATATTTACAAGCAATAACAGAAAATAATTCTCCTCGATACGATTGGGGTCCGAAGAAAAAACAGAATCAATTTGGTTTATATGAACATTTACAAAGAAATCAATCGAATGATGAATTAGTGACAAAATCAACACGATCATTCGAAAAGAATACTTATTTTAATGAAACTATTTTATTAGATGACAATGGACAAGACATTTTAGTTGAACGATTTTAATCGAATTACTTTGAGTAGTGTTTTGGTTTCTCTTCATTTAGAATAAATTTTAGTAGATGAAAAACAAATTGAGTTAATAATCGGGAATCGAGTCATTAAAAAAGATTATCGTTGTTTTTTTCACGATTAGTTTTCGGAAATAAGAGAATGTCATTCAACTAAGAAAACAAATTGTTGAAATATGTCATGGGATATGAAATTAACAGAGACTGAATTAGAAGATTTATATGCATGGATTGATGAAATTCCTTTATCAAGACCAAAGAAAAAGATTGAACGAGATTTTGCTGATGGTAATTCTCATTTCAATAGACATTGTTTCATTTGATTTAAAAGTCAATTGTTTAGGTATTTTAACTGCAGAACTTGTTAAACATTATTTACCTGATTTAATTAATTTAAATAATTATGTGTTGAGTAGTTCTGTTAGTCAAAAGAAAGTCAATTGGAAATTATTAAATCGAAAACCTTTTGCTAAATTAGGACTCAATCTATCGGAAACTATTATTCAACAACTTTCCGATGGAAAAGCGGGAACAATTGAAATTCTTCTTTTTAAATTAAGAAAAAAAATTGATCAAGAAATTGAAATTCGACACAAAATCAAATCGAAACCAATTGTTTCATCATCATCGCCACAACAATCTTCGATTTCTTTAGATAATATAACGTCGAATATTCATATCGATAATCCTAAACCAATTCTTTCAATAACAAATCGATCATTTCGAGCAAAGAAATCAGTTCCAACTTTATCAGAAAAATGGGTTTCACGTCTTTGGTATGAAGAATTAAATCAACAATGTTTACAATATCAACAACAAATTCAAATACTTGAAGCTAAAATACGTCGATTAGAACAATCCATTCAAGTCAAAGATTTACAATTCAGTGAACTTTCAACGATTATTCAAGATTATCAACTTATCAAACCAAATTTTACCAATACGAATAAATCAAAGAAAAAATAAACATCATCATCTTCTTTTCTTTTCTTTTGTCTTTTGTCTTTTGTTTTTCTCCTGGATTCGTCTAGTCCAACATAAACATTCACATATATGTTCTACACCATCATCTTTTATTTCAAATAAATCTTCTTCAATGACATTCATTCCAGTAGGATTTCAACAATTCCAATCGTTTCATCATTAGATTTTGTTTCGATTTAGTTTCGAAGACAAAATCGTCTCATTCAAACAACCAAAAATACAAATCAAAATCATCATGAATGGGATCGACCGATTGAATTTGTTTTTTCGTTGATTTCGAATTCAGTTGGTCTTGGTAATGTTTGGAGATTTCCTTATTTAGCTGCAAAAAATGGTGGTGGTTCGTATCTCTTTACTCGATAGTTTCTATTTTTTTAAAAAGAGAATTATTGAATTGAATAGGTGCATTTCTGATTCCATATTTTACAATATATTTTCTAATTGGTGCACCTCTTTATTATCTCGAACTGGCTCTTGGACAATTTTCGAGTCGAGGTCCAGGCACAGCATTTATTTTTGCAAAGGGTTGGCAAGGTGTTGGATTTGCTATGATCATAAATACGATCTTTTGTATGTTATATTACAATGTGATCATTAGTTGGGCTTTGTTTTATTTTGTTTCATCATTTCGAAAGACTCTGTTATGGTCAAAATGTGAATATTGGTGGAATGATGATAGATGTATAGCATCGGGTGTTGCAAATCAATTGTATAAAATCAATGAAATGACATATAATTGTACAGAAGCACAATATCGAAATATTTCCGATTATTCGTGTATACCAACAACGAATCAAACATTGACTTATGTCACAGCAACAGAACAATTCTTTTAGTAAATAGAAAAATCAATTCAACATTTATTCATATTTGTTTCTCTCTAGTCGATTATTATTGGGTAAAAGTGAAAGTTTTGAAGATTTTGGAACACCACAACTTTGGCCAACATTATGTTTATTTGTTGCATGGATTATAGTTGGTGCTTGTATTATTCGTGGTGTTCAATCTTCAGGAAAAGTCCGTTCTCATTTGTCAATCTTTGTTTTCAATATGTTTAAGAAATTGAATAGGTCGCCTATTTTACAGCTCTTTTCCCGTATGTTGTTCTTCTTATATTTATTATTCAAAGTTCAAGATTAAGCGGAGCAGTTGATGGAATTAAATATTATATAATTCCCAAATGGGAATTAATAGCCAAATTTGAGGTTTAACCTTTTGTGAACACTTTGTAAGATGAATATTTTCTTAAAATTAGATTTGGCAAGCAGCAGCTTCTCAAGTATTTTTCTCACTTGGTCTTGGTTTTGGTTCTCTAATGGCTTATTCAGCTTCAAATAAATTCCACAATAACTTTTTTCGTCAAATGTGTATTGTTGTATCATGTGATTGTTTTACTGGTGTTTTTGCTGGTTTTGCTGTTTTTGCAACAATTGGTTATTTAGCAAAAGAATTAAATGAACCTGTTGCAAAATATGCTGAATCATCAGGTCCAGGATTAGCATTTATCACCTATCCAGAAGCAATATCTCATATGCCTGCAAGTCCATTCTTTGCAATCATGTTTTTCTTGATGTTATTAGCATTGGGTCTTGGTTCACAAGTAAATAAAAACAATAAAAGTTGAATCGAATAATTGAATTGTGTTTAGTTTGCATTGACTGATGTTCCAATATCAGCGATCATAGAATTATTTCCTCGATTGAACATCAATCGTGCAGTAGCAGTCATCTTTACTTGTATTGTTTCATTTTTAATAAGTTTACCATTTACTTGTCCAGTTTGTATTTTCTATTTCTTGAAATGTAAAATAATAAATCTATTGTAGGGTGGAATTTATCTATTTGAAATGTTAAGTGAATATGCTGCAAATCTTTCTCTAATTGTCGTTGGTTTTTTTGAAGTGTATACAATTGTTTATATTTATGGTAAGAAGAAAGATTTTGTAAATGATTGAAGTTGAAATAATGTTGTTGTAAAGGTTTCAATCGTTTTTTGAACGATGTAAAAATGATGTTGGGAAAACGTGCAGGTGAATATTATTTATTTGTAACATGGTGTATCGTGTCTCCAATACTTCTATTGGTAAATTGAATAAGATTGAAGAAAATAAAATGAAATAAAATTGTAGATAATAGTTATTTCGAAATTAATGAATTGGGATGTATTAAAAGTGAAAGGACATGATAGAATGAATGATTATATTTATCCGAGTTGGAGTAATTATGTTGGTTGGTTAATATTAATATTTAGTTTGTTACCAATTCCATTAGTTTATTTAATAAATTATTTAAAAGAATATCGTTCAATGAAAAGTGAAAATGATGATGAAATGGCATGTTACTTGAAATCATTTAAAGAAATAAATTTGCCACGAGATGATTGGGGTCCATTGAAAAGTGTGAATCAGTATGGTTTATATTGTCATTTAAATCAAGTAAAATCTTGTGATGAAAATGATTTTGAAGTGAGTCGAACATCATTGGTAACAAGACGAAGTAGTCTGAGTGATCAATCACCTTAAATTGAAAATCAATTCGAATTTTGTTTTTATTTTATTTTTATTTTGAAGTTTTGTTTCTTTTTTTTTTGTGTAATAAAATTTAGAAAATGAGAGTTTACGAACGAAAACGAAAAAAAGATTGAATTTGAATAGTTGAATGAAGAAGAGAAAACGAAAGTCTTGTTTAGAAAATGTTATTGAGAAACAATTTTAATCGTTGATTGTAAACAATTTAAAAATTGAATAAATTGTTCAACTGTGAGAGTTGATAAATCTTTCGAGTGAAGAAAACGTTGAACTTTTGATCTATGTAAACCGGTTTGTTTTGTTAATAAATGGACGATATCTTGAGTTTTGGATTTTGCTTTGACAAGTGTTTTGACTTGTTCGATGACTTCATTATATGGATGAATAATAACACTCGTTTTCGCATGAACTAAAGCAGATTTATGTTTCTTATTATGTGAAACTTCACTTTTTTTGTTCGACTGTTTACGTGTTTGAATGACTCGATCGTTATTATTGTCACTATCATCATCATCATCATCATCATCATCATCATCATCATCATCATCATCATCATCGTCATCATCTTCTGCGTCATCAGTATCAACATCAACAATTTGATTCATTGATCTTCTTCGTTGTTTCGTTGGTTTATCTTTGGAGAAACTCATTTTATTTCTTCGAATTCGAATATTAAGTCGTTGTGCTGAATGTTTATTGGTAATAGTTGGTGTATCATCATCAGTATCTTGTTCGTCATCATCTGATTGATCTTTATCATTAATTGAATGTTTGTCTTTATTATTTGGTTCGTTGTCATCGTCATTCGATGAAAGAGATGAATTGAAATTATTATCGAGTTGTTCGTTTTGTTCGTTTAATTTTTGTTCATTTCTTGCAATCGTTTGACGAACTCGATTGTTTGAAGTTAATAATCTTGGAATCCAAATATCACGTTCTCTCCACATAAAATAAATTAAAAGAAGAAAACCAACGATCATCAACGGTTTTGTTAAATCGACCGTTTTGATCCACGATTGTTTCTTCAATTGAATTGATTTTCGATCAAGATTTTCCTTGAAAAGAGAAAAAAAAAACAAAAAATGAAAAACGAAAAACAAAAGGAAATATTTGCATCGAACCAATTTGTCTAAAGTTCGTCGTTCTTTTTTCTTTTTAACTCTTTCTGAAAGTTGATAATCCGAAACGGATCCTTCAGGATCATTGACACTATCCATCGATGCCGAAGTTAACAGAGGATTTCGTTTACCATCATTAACTTGTAATGTATTCGAACTTTTTGTTGTTAATGAGTCATCGTCTTCAGAATTAAATGAAAGTTCTTTTAATAAACGATTCGATTTTATATCTTCAGTTTTAACATCATCAACTACATGTTCAGTCATTTTAAATATCTAAACAAACAAACAAACGCAAACAAAACCTATCGAATATCAACAATCGTTAACTGCTTTTCGAAATGCAAATCATATTGAAAACAATCCTTACGTGTTTTTTTTCTATTTGTTTACGCTTCATCGATTCAAGTAGAGACTGTCTCTTCTCTTATTTCGATAAGAAATATTACCTTTTCATCAAGGTCATTTCAAAAACACATTTGCAATTAGGTTCGTTTTTTCTCTCTACAAAATAAAGCAAATCACACCGAAAAAATCATCGTTCTCTTCTTCGTTTTGAAAATGATTGATTATCCTGAATGTTTCCGAGATATTTTAGATTTATCCTATTCAATCAAATGAACTCTTCTTCCTCTTTCCTTCGCGAGAAAAAAAAAGAAGATTGTCAATGTAAATCTTTCGTTTGAATGTGCACAAATGATCTATCGACGAGATATGTTAAGTAGTTATTTGAAACAATTGTTCTTACAAAAAGAATGGACAAGTGATTTTCTTGAATATTTATCTCGAATCGGAAGAATGCATACCAATCAAATGGGATCAACATCGATTAATGTCGATTTTATTCATATCAATGCGACTTTAGCTCATATTGAAAATGCTCTTATCGAAATTGTTCTTTCACACGACAACTTCGATCAAAATACAAAAAAACAAACACTTATCCCGATTAATAAAGTTTTTCGAATTCAAACTGATTTATTTCTTATGCATTATCTTCAACCTTTACAACAACTGAAATACAACAATTGTACTTGTTGTTAAACAAAATCAATCAACGGATTCTACACATTTGATTCATTGTCTAGTTTTTCTGTCAATAAACACTTTCCGGACAAACAAGATTCGATTTTATTTTATCTCATGACATTGAGCCGAAGAAAAAACAAATTTGATTTTGTTATTTAGTTTTGTTTGCCATTGATTGAGATTTAAAACAAAAAGAGAGTAAATCCTTTGATAAAAAAAATCTATGGATTTTATTTTGTTGTTTGACAAAGATTAAAAGAGAAAAAAGAAAAGCAAAACAGAGATGTTAAACTATGAAAGTGTTAGTTCGTTATCGAAATTATTCGAACGAAAAAATCATTTGATTTTATTTTTAATTATTATTTCAATTTGCATCAGTTTATTAATCACAACAATCACATTTGCTGTTCTTTGGAATCATTCAAAATCAAATAGAAAATCATTGGAATATGCCGATGAACATGGTTTAATTGGATTTCGCCCATTACTTCCCAATGATGGCAAATATATTCAATGGACGATTTTACAATTAAATGATGTTTATGAAATTCTTCCATTGGATCAAGGACGAAAAGGTGGATTAGCTCGTGTAGCTCATATTCGTCAACGTCTTTTAAAAGAAAATGCGAATACATTAACAATCTTAGCTGGTGATTTCCTTTCACCATCAGCATTGAGTCAATCGACAGTTAACGGAAGTCTTATTAATGGAAAACAAATGATTGATGTTTTCAATAGTTTAGGTTTGGATTTTGTTACATTTGGAAATCATGAATTTGATTTAAATGAAAATGATTTAATTCAACGAATGAATGAATCGAAATTTACTTGGATTTGTTCGAATTTATTTCATAAGAAAACTAATCAAACATTTTATTCAACAATTCAATATAAATTAATTTCAATTGAAAATCAAGTCAACGTTCTTTTCATTGGTTTAACCATTGATGTCGACAAATCCTATATCAATATTATCAATCAAACATCACTTGTTCAATATGTTCAACAGTTTCTTCAAACTCTCGAACATCTTCAATACGATGTTCTCATTGCAATTACACATTTAGATTTACAAACTGATATTTCACTTGCAGAAAATATTCAACGAATTGATTTCATTTTAGGTGGACATGAACATGAAAATTATTATTTAACACGAGGACAAAAACCAATTCCAATTGCTAAAGCTGATGGAAATGCTTTTTCAGTTTATATTCATCGATGTGCATTTCATTTAGATTCAAAACATTTACGTACATTTAGTACGTTAACTAAAATTACAGATCAATTTCAAGATGAATCAAATACTTTTCAAATAGCTAATTCGTGGTTTAATCAAGGAATTCAAGGTTTTCAACAAATGGGATTTCAACCCAAAGAAATTGTTTCTTGTTTACCTTCGAATATTCAATTAGATGGACGATCAACTTCAGTGAGAAATATTCAAACTAATTTAGCTCAATATGCTTGTCAAAGTCTTTTGAATTCAACTGCAACTGATCAAACAAATCTTGCGATTTATAATAGTGGTGCAATTAGAATTGATGATATTCTCAGAGGACAAATTAATCAATATGATATTTTACGTGTTTTCCCTTTTCCAGATACGATCTATTCTCTATCTGTTCCAGGACATTTAATTATTCAACGTCTAACTGAAAGTATGAGATTGAAAGGTAGTGGAGCATTTCTTCAATTCTGTACAAGTCAAACTTTCGATCAATCAAATACTTCGACTATTCAACCAAATTTGAATTATACTCTTGCAACAATTACATTTATTAAAAATACTTTATTCGATACTTCATCTGTTACTTTTATTCAACAATTTAATTTAACTCAAACACAAGCATTCATCAATTATTTAAAAATTATCTATCCGCCTTGTTAACATCTCCAGTTTTCTTTGTTTTTCTTTTTCACATTTGAGATATATGCTTATCATATGATCTTTCTACTCTCAACTCAAATTATAATAATACCTAAACACTTTTCCAATCTTTTATTAAGCAAAATCAAGATACCAAAGATTATTTTCTCTAATTATCCATGAAAATGAAAAGCTGAATTAGAATATAAAAAATGAAAATTGTTTTTTTTTAATCTATTAAAAGAATCGGTAGTAAATAGTAGCGATGATGCCAACGACAAGATAACCAACAAGAGATTGTTGTCGAAATGTTGTTGCACCATTACATAAGTCTGAATTACAACAACAGACAGTGCCGGTAACACCTTGCTCAGTTACCTCTCCGCAACCATTTTCACCTGATGGACATTTTTCGACTGGACCATACCCACGTACAATTGTAGTAACGCCATCTTGTGTACTTTTACCTTTCTTTAAAAATCAGAAGAATTCAAATAGAATCAATACTATGAAAATGATTTAACTGGTCTTACCATGCATACATATCCGGCAGCATCTTGTTTAGTTATTCCATTTGAATCGAATGGATCATTACATCCAGATTGTAGTACATTTGTACACGAGTAACATTGATATGTACTAACCGTGCTAATGCATCCTATCAAGAAAGTTTATAAAATAACGTGAATATATCGCGAATTGACTTACCGAGAACGAGTAAAACAATAAACCAGCTTTGCATTTTTCTTTATGTTGTGCTTTGAATAAATGTGAAGAGGTTCGTTTGAGTATTTATACAAAACCGTTTTGTAGACAAAGCAATAAAAGTTACTGATATAGTCGTACTCGGAAGAGCGAAATTACAGTTGATCTACATATCTAAATATTTACGAGAGAATATTTCGAATTGCTCAATTGTGATTTGATTTCGATATTTCTTGTTTAGATAGAAATCATCCATTTTCTGATTGTGTATGACATACGAGATAAACATGGAACAAAAGTTTGTCGTTATTCTTAACTAACGATCGGTTTGTTTCTCAAAAGAGAATTTTCAGACATCTAAATAAATTTGTATGTACAACAGTATTTGTGGAGAAACAAAAACGAATAGTCCATTTGTTCTACATCCCGTTGGTTTTTTCACCGTATAGTAAAAAAATTATAAGTAGACTCGTAAATCACAGAAAAGAATTTATAATGTTAATCGGTTTTATGGGGGCCTCTTTTCATCCGATCAATATCGTAAATTATTTTAGATATACATAAGAAATCCTTCGAAAGACTTTACGAATACAATAAATTTCGAGCAACAAATATTTTTCGAACTTGATACTCCCACATTCCTTAGATAAAAGTTAAAGAAAACGACGTTTATTATATTCAGAAACGACCATTCTTGACGATACCATTAGTTGAATTGTACTCGAGACAGGATTATATGTTCATTTCACAAAGATCACTATGAAACAAATGTTTATAGAAATTTTCGTGTCTGTCTGTCTGTAAATTATTCTTCAGCAAAATTTACTATGATCGAGGGTTCGTCTCAAACATATCAGTATCATAGAAACAACATCGGTTTCCATAGAATGTTTCACAATCTTATGAATCTCTGTAGAACAGTTTGAAAAGAGAACTGTTACATGGGAAAGCGAAAACTTTTTATAAGTAACGATGACCCTCACCAATTTTACACGAATCAACAATGGTTTTATCTACAATTTTGTCTATCAAATAAAACAATTGATTAATGTCAACATCTATGTGAAGAGTTCAATCATTTTTATTCAATCGAATAACCATTTGTTTAATTTCCTCAAGCTTGACATGTCTGATTATTTTGTCATATCCGTAGAGAATTAAAATCATAATAACACATACCACTAGTATTTTTATTTTAATTCAATGTAACGAAAAAAACTTGTAGAACCTTTTATAAAATCAAGTCAGCATTTTATTGAATAACATTTAAAATACTAACAAGGATTATTTTCTCTAATTATCCATGATAATGAAAAGCTGAATTAGAATATAAAAAATGAAAATCGTTTTTTTTAAATCTATTAAAAGAATCGGTAATAAATAGTAGCGACGATGCCAACGACAAGATAACCAACAAGAGATTGTTGTCGAAATGTTGTTGCACCATTACATAAGTCTGAATTACAACAACAGACAGTGCCTTTGATAGTGCCAACAGTTGCCTCTCCGCAACCATTTTCACCTGATGGACATGAATCAACTTTAGATGTTGAACGTAAAACTTCAGTTTGACCATCTTTTGTACCTTTAACTTTCTTTAAAAATCAAAAGAATTCAAATAGAATCAATACTATGAAAAGGATTGAACTAGCCTTACCAAGCATACGTATGCGCCAGCATCTTGTTTAGTTATTCCGTTTGAATCGAATGGATCATTACATTTACCGTCTATCGTACTCATACACGAGTAGCATTGATATGTACTAGCCGTGCTAATACATCCTACGAACAAAAATTTATAAAATAACACAAATGTATCTCGAATTGACTTACCTAGAATGACTAAAACGATGAACCAACTTTGCATTTGTCTTTATTTTGTGTCTTAAATAAATGTGAAGAGATTCTTTCACGTATTTATACAAAACATCTTTGGAGATAAAACAGTAAAAGATACTGATACATTCATATTCGAAAGAACGAAATTACAACATATCTCTATATCTAAATATTTACATTGATAAACGAATTGACCTTGTTTTTTATTTACAGAAATTTAAGTAAAAAAAAAGATACTTAGGGAATGTGGTCACTATTGAGATTTATACTACCGAAAAAGAAACGAAGATCGAAAAACAGAATGATGAAATAAACAGACAAATATTCGCATATAATCCATCTTTATTTAATAATTTAATAATGGTGTGTAACGAATGAAACCAAAAGAACAACCTCGAATATTTCACGAAACAAAATGTTTTCCTAAGTTGTTTTTTGTGTTGTTTGAGAATGGCATTAATTTGAATATGTCCTATGTATGAAAATGAATGCATAATCAATTCAACAAAATAGTTATTCGCATTGATTTCATTTCTTTGTGTTAGATATGTAGATAAATAAGTCCATCATCATTCGAACTTTCTATCACGATTTTAGATAAGCGAAACACAAACTAAGCTATGTCACTATTCGCAAATATCTATATATTTTTATTTTCATTCGATTTAACGGAAAAAAAAACTTGTAGAATCTTTTATAAAACCAAATCAAGAGTTTATTGAATAGCATTTAGAATGATAACATGAATCATTTTGTTGTAAGTATCAATAGTGAAAAGCTGAATTAGAATATAAAAAATGAAAATTGTTTTCTTTAAATCTATTAAAAGAATCGGTAGTAAATAGTAGCGATGATGCCAACGACAAGATAACCAACAAGAGATTGTTGTCGAAATGTTGTTGCACCATTACATAAGTCTGAATTACAACAACAGACAGTG
>ERZ778024.3420-NODE-3420-length-11584-cov-5.358661_pt1 | contig 11584 bp, 16 predicted proteins | sample MGYA00375754_ERZ778024 | MGnify/ENA primary metagenome ERZ778024 (study PRJEB29350, sample SAMN05389827) | bioreactor metagenome | isolation source: Thiocyanate bioreactor | place: South Africa: University of Cape Town | collected 2014-02-18 ... | reverse complement strand
AAAAAAAAAAAAAAAAAAAAAAAAAAAAAAAAAAAAAAAAAATTGACAGGGTCAATTCTCTCATGCACCTTCCCTTCGCCAATATAACTCAAACCAACATTTTCTGTTCCAAAGAACTCCTATCTATAAACAACATAATTTCTCTTCTCTCGTTTTTTCATCTGGTTTAGTTCGTCATTCATCAACTCAATCTTCAAGTCAAAATCAAACTGTATGATTTTTTTTTCCCTTTTTTTTTTTTCCTTCAATCAATACATGTGCCAATTTAATATTTTTTTCCTTCCTAGACTGGAGATGAAAGTAATCCAATTTTAGACCCTCTTTCAGGAGGAGTTGGAGCTGAATCATTGACAAACTCAGTTGATCCTTCAACAATTGATACTTTGGCTCAATCAGCTAATATAATGAATGATATTACAAAAATTGGTGATATGAAAGCTTTAGGTTTAGGTGCAATGACGTAAAATTTTTTTGCATTTCAACAAACATTTTTTATTTATTTATTTGTTGTTTTTTTTTTTTTTTTTCAAAAAATAAACAGTCCAGTAGGATTTATTCAAAATTTACTTGAACAAATTCATATTAATGGAGGATTAGAATGGAGTGCAGCCATTGTTGCTCTTACTCTTATATTTCGTTCTATGACTTTCCCTCTTGTTATTAGACAAATGAAAAACACAGCAGCTATGTCAAAGATTAAACCAGATATGGAGGTTCTAAATTTTGAATTTGTTCATCTTCTTGTTCTTCGTTTTTTTTTAAAAAAAAAACAAAAACAAATTGGAATTTAGAATTTTACTGCAAAAATGAATGCTGCACATAAAGAAGGTAATACAGCTCTTGCAGGACATTATTCACAAAAAATTAGGAAGGTTCAATTTTATTTCATTTATATTTATTTTATAAATAGTATAACAATAAATAAATCAATAATTAAAAAATAAATGACTAGCTTTTTAAAGATAATAATTGTGGACCTTTAAGGAGTTTAATTCTTCCATTAGTTCAAGGACCACTTTTTATTTCTTTTTTCCTTGCTTTAAGAAAAATGGCAGAACTTCCTGTTGTTTCATTACAAAATGGTGGATTTTTATGGTTTCAAGATTTATCTATTGCAGATCCTTATTATATTCTTCCTGTATTATCAGCTGCTACATTTTGGATAACTGTTGAGGTGAGATTTTCTTTTTTTATTTTTATTTTATTTTTTTGATTTTTTTTTTCAAAAATGACTTTTTTTTCTTTTTTTTTTCTAGCTTGGAACTGATGGAGTCAGTCCCCAACAAAGAGGACAAATGAGAACATTTTTTAGAATTATGGCAATCGCAATGGTTCCATTGACTATGAATATGCCTGCCGTAATTTCTGATTTCCCTTTTTTTTTCTTCTTCTTCTTTTTGAAATTTTAATTTTTTATTTTCATTTAGGGTGTATTTATGTATTGGCTCACATCAAATGTCTTCTCCCTTACACAATTTATGGTTCTAAAAATCCCATTTGTTAAAAAAACTCTTGCAATTCCTCCCATTATTCATCATGAACCAAATCCAAATGCCAAATCTGAAGGTTTCTTTGCAACAATTAAAGCACAATATAATTCACAACTAGAGAAAGCTAAAGAAGAAGCTAGAATTCAACAAATAGAAAAACAAAGAAAATCTAGGATGGCAGCTGGTCCTCCTATTATTTCTTCAAATAAAACTCATAAAAAATAAATAACAAAATCTAGAAATTCATTTTTTTTTTTTTCCGATTTATAAATTTATTTAACAATTTCTTTTCCTTTCTTTTTTTTCAAGACTCTAAAGTTTTCTTGAAATGATTAGAAAAAAAAAAAGCAATTCAAATATTTTTGTTTCTTCACATCCATTAGCTCTCAGTTTTTTCAGCTTTTTCAGTTTTTTTGGTTTTTTCAGTTTTCTCAGTTTTCTCTAGATTTTTAGAGTATCCAAGTTTTGTTAAATCATCCCATGTTTCATCAGGATCAGCTTTAATTTTTTTAAAAAAAAATGGATCAATAAAGTTTGAATTGAGAAAAAAAGAAAGAAAAAAAATACAAAGTGTTTGCAATTGATAAAGTTGGAGAAATCCAGATTCTGTCAAACGACTTTTTTTTTAAAAAAAAGAGGTTAGTTAATTAATTCATTAATTAAGAGTTTAGTGAAATAATTACTTTTTCTCATCAACATCAAAATTATCTCTAATTTGTTCTTTTTCATCATCACTGAATCCTTCTCCTCTTAAAAAATTTGCATAACCATCTAATTCTTCATCTGAAAGTTTACCATCTTTATCTTTATCTAATTTTTTGTTGATAAAAATTAATTCTTTTTTCAACTAATTTACAAAGATCTTCTCAAACAAAAATAAGAAAATTCAAACCAAATCGGCTAAAAATCTCTTTTAATACTGCAGCAAACTTGTCAGTCAAGTCTCCATCATTTAATAATTGTACCCTAATTTTATTATTTTAATTTCTTTAAAAAAAAAGATCTAAAAGAGAAAAAAGAAAAAGAGCATACATTGATATCAATGAGAAGTTAAATACAAATTTGCAATCTATTATTTATTGATTAATTATTGGTTTTAGTAATGATCTGAAACTTTTAATTTGCTCATATTCAATATTATAATAATTGTTCATCCTTCAATTTTTTTAACTCATTCAATGTTTGCCTTTAATCTCGTGTTTCAAACACTCAAATTTGCTGATTCAAATCCACTAATTAATCTCTGATTTCTCTTGTTATTCAATTATCTTTCAACACACTCTTCCAGTTCTTCCTCACTTGTTTGATTATTCATTGTTCTTTGATCCAATTTGTCCAATTTCAATCTAATCTTATCAATATGTTGCTAATTAATTGCCAAGAGATCACCAACACCCTTTCCATTATTAAATATTTTTCCATTTTTTTTAATTGACAAAATCTCAAAGAATAGGAGGATCACAAAATCAATGAGAATTCACATTGAATGATTCACATTTAAAAAAAATTAAATTATAATTTCATGAATCATTATTTTTCAAGATTCTCTTTTATCTCCAAAGATTTTTTTTTTTTTCTGAAGTGATTAAAAAAAACCGCCATGTTTGTTTTATTTTTGTTTGACTGATTTCTTTGCCTCATTTAGAATCCCGAAAAAAAAAAAAGAAAAAAAGAAAGAAAAACCGACTTTGTCCAATCAGAAAAAAAAAAGAAAAAAAAGAAAGAAAAAAAGAAAAAAACTTGAAATTTCTCACTTATCCAACCTTTATTTCAGTTACAATTCTCACTTCTTAATCCCCCCACATATCTTCAATTCTTAATTCCTAATTTTCTTGAATTTTTACATTTCATTTTTTCTCAACAAATTTTAAAAATCACAAATTTGAATCTTTTTTTCAAAACACAAGATTTCAAAAAAATTTTTTTAATTAATTTAACCTTTGTGTGTGTGGTTTATTTTTCGTTGTTTCATTGTTTCATCACTTCACTTCTTCGATCAATTTGAATCAAATCTCCCTCTACATTGTATCTTTTCATTATATTTTTATATAACAAGTCTACTCGTTTATTTTTATTTGACTCATTTATTTATTTTACAAATTTTCCCCACATTTTTTTTTTCTTTCTGTTTAGGACAAAACAAATTTTACTCACTGACCTCCTGAAACCACCCATTCTTCATTCTTAATTCTTTAACTTCCCTCTTTCCAAGTTATTTCTTATCAAAAACAAAATTGATACAATTACTTTAGTTAGTTATTAATTTTTTACTTCGATATCTCAACCCTCAAACACATTACCCACATAACTGAACATTTTTTTTTTTTTCACAAAAAATGATTAAAAAAATGGTAAATGAAACAAAGACTTCCTCTCGAAGTTCTTCACAAGTTAAACCACCTCAAACTATTCAAAACTCAAGCATAGGCTCTTCATCGAGGAGGAAAGTTCAATCAAATCAAAATCTTCCACAACCGATCTCTCATAATTCTCAAAACTATTCTCATCCTTCAAGTCAGTTACCTCACTCTCAATCCCATTCTCAATCTGTTCAATTCAAATCTGTACCAAAAACTGAATCACATCCATATGATAAAGAACTTCCTAATGAACAAAACCAAAGTTTTGTATGTTTTCTTTTTTTTTGATCATTAGCATTTTCATTTTTTTTTTTTTTTTTCAATGTCCATGGAAAAAAATTCCATTAACTCACTTCACTTTCGCTCACTTTCTGAGACCTTTTTTTAAAAAACTTTTTTTTTTGTTCAAATTGAATAGATCGATTTTAATAAGTTGGACGTTTTTGCATTGAAAAGATATAAACGACATTATAAACTTAGAACCAAACACAATTCTACTAAATCGGAATTAGCTGCAGCTATTGCCAAACATTTTGCTCTTCAAAATATTTCAGAGATGGAAACAATTTCATTTTTTGTGTATGCTGTTAAAAATCAAGGTATAATTCTTTGTATTGCATTGACCACTTTTTAATTTTTGCATTTCTTCTTCAAATTTTTCTTTTCTTTTCCTTTCTTTTTTTTTTGTCGGTTGTTTATTTTCCTGACTAATGAAAATAATAAAATAATAATAGAAAAAGTTCTCAAGTTAACAATGAATGTTATAGAAGGAAATAAAAACTAAAAATTAAAAATTAATTGTTTTATTTGTTAATTTTTTATGAATTAATACTTTTTGGACTTTTATTTTATCACAAGTTTTTCATAGATCAAGAGTGGTTTTGTTTTGCTTATCTTTTGTTTTGACTTTTTTTGGCGGGGAAAAAATGGCGAATTTTTTGGGTTTGGAAGGCAAACATGTGCTGGTCACTGGTTTCTCTTTTGATTCTTTGATTCTTTGATTCATTAGTTCTGATTTCTTTATTTCTTTATTTTCTTAATCAATAACTCATAAAATTTTTGATTATTTTTTAAAACAAAAAAAAGGTGCAAGTGGTGGAATCGGATATGTCACAGCTGAACAATTCTTAATCCATGGAGCAAAAGTGACTCTTCATTTCAATACAACACAAAAGACACTTGAACCATTGATTCGGAAATATCCTTCCCAAACTTTTGCTGTTCAAGCAGATGTTGAAGATGAAGTTGCTGTTTCAAATGCAATTGAGAGAAGTTGTCAAAAACTTGGTTCGATTGATATTTTGATTGTAAATCATGGGATCTGGCCAACAGAAGATGTGTTAGTAAAAGATATGACATTGAAACAATGGAATCATACATTGGGAGTCAATTTAACTGGAACATTTCTTTTTATTAGAGAGTTTTTAAAGCAAGTAGAGAAATATAAGTTAAAAGATGGTGTATCGATTGTACTCATTGGTTCAACTGCTGGAAAATTTGGAGAAGCTTATCATACAGGCAATTTTTTTTTTTTTTTTTTCATTAAAAGCTGAATTCATGAAAGTTAAAGAAAAATCACACTTATCTTGCTTTTTCTTAAATTAAAAAATAGATTATGCTGTCACAAAATCTGCAATGATGATTGGAATGTTAAGAAGTTTAAAGAATGAAATTGTTAAAATTACACCAACTGGAAGAATTAATTGTGTTGCACCAGGTTGGGTTCGAACACCAATGGCAGATAAAGCAATGAATGATCCAAACTTACTTTATCAAGCTCTTGCTTCATCTCCTCTTAAAAAAGTATCAGAACCTATTGATATTGCAAATGGTTTATTTTCAATTATTTATTATTCTTATTCATATTTATTGTGATTGATTTCAAATTAACTTTTTTTTTTTTGTTCTCTCCCTACAATAGCAATTTTATTTTTATCAAGTTCTAAAGCATCAGGAAATATCACTGGTCAAGTTATAGATTGTAATGCAGGAATGGAAGGAAGACTTTTAAACAAAAGAGAAGATTTTGCTAAACTTTAAAATCCAAAAGAAATAGATTTCTCAATAAAAAAAGGTTGATCCAAAATTTTTCTTCATTATCACCCTTCTTTATTCTTCTTGTTTCTTTCAGATAAGTTTCAGTTCGTTATAGTTTTCATCAATAATGAGAGATCTAAAAAGTTTAGTATCATCGATTTGTGATCCGATTGAATAAAGGATCTATTCTCTCAAGAAACCTTTCAAAAAGAATAATATTAAAAACTTGCATTAGAGTGATAGATTTTCTCTCAACATCTCTCATTCTTTGATTCCTTTGGTTCATGAATAATAGTCATTATGAACTTCGACTTAGATTCCAACAAACAAATGGAATTACAATAGATAAATCTTCATGAAAAATCTAATCAGAACATCTCAAAGACGATTGAGGATCCTTTCTCATTTCAGTTTTATTCAATTCCCTTTTTTTCCTCTTCTAATTAATTAATAAAAAATTAATTAATAAACGCATCAGACAGGAAATCAAGCAATCCTTCAATCATCCTTTCCTTCCCAAATCAAACCCTTCTAAATCAAACTCTGAATAACATCAAATCATTCAATTTTTGAATTTTAATAATTATGAATCAATTTAGAAGCTAATATTGAGAAGAAATAAGAGATCAAAGTGAAGCATTTTGTTTTTTTATTTATTTTCTGATTGTTGATTGTTGATTGAATTAACTGCAATTATAATTATTGTCACAGTTTCTTTAATTCTTTAAAATAAATAATAATTCGATCTAATATAATGAACAAAATAATAGAATAGAAGAGTAGAGGTAGAATAGGCTAGGAATCGAATAGAGTTGGCAGAGAATATAGAGAATTTGGAATTGAAAAAACCCAAATACACAAAGCATTCCAAGTGAGAAGTTTCAAATTTTTGAATTGCAGGTTAGCTATTTTGTTATTAAAAAAATATTTATGCTTATTATTTCTTATTTGTTAGTTAGAAACTATCAATCTTTTGGTTAGAATTAGAATAAGAATTATTATTTTTTTTAAAAAACAATGTTTTCTCAATAGTAAAATAACTAATAATTAATTATTAATAATTGTTTAGATTTCAAGAAACCTTCAAACAAGAATAATTGAGACTCCTTAATATCAAGAATTTATCCTTTAATTAAAGAGGAAATAGAATGGATAGCACAATGATATATACTCCACCCCTTGATAATGAAGGGAGAGGAATTAGTAATATCAAAAAGAGACACAATAGTTGTTGGACTTTATATGTTGATCACACTGTTGGAAAACCAAATTTAGAAAGCTCTTTAAATTGGTTCAATATCTCTTATTATTTTTTTTAAAAAAAAAAATAAAAAACTTTCATTTAATGAAATCTAATCATTCATTCAAAATTAGTTTATCACATTATTATGTCAAAGAAATATCAAAAAATCGAAATCAACAAACAGAACAATTTACAGATATATTTTTAGAAAAAAGTCTTGATGTCAAGGTTTATTTCTTTTTCTTTTTCTTTTTCTTTTTCAAAGAAAAACAAATATAGACTCATTGGCCTCCAGAAGAAGATATAATTCCTTTACCTGATACCATTTATAAGTTTCTATATCCATTCTTTGATGCAGCAGGGGTATTATTTGATTTTCTTTTTTTTAAAAAAAATCCAATATCTTATTTATTTATTTATTTATTTAAAATAAAAAAATAGTTGACTGCAGAAAATGCTATTATTATGATGGTATTTATTTATTTATTTATTTATTAAATACATACTTAATTTTTTGTATATTTGAAGGTTTATGTTGAAAGAATGGGTTCACATACAGATGCAATTATGACCACAAGAAATTGGAAAAGGTAAATATTTTCATTGAAAAAAAACAAAAACAAATTGAATTAACCATATGTTTATTTATTTAGGATGTTACTTGGTGCATTGTTAATGGCTTCAAAAGTTTGGGATGATCAAGCCATTTGGAATGTAGATTTCTGCTCTATCCTTCCTGGATTTGATATTGAAGACATGTATTTTTTGGATTCTATTTTCTTTTTTTCTTCTTTTTTTCTCATAATATTAATTGATCCTAGGAATTCTTTAGAAAGATTTTACTTAATGGCAATGCAATTTAACGTTAGTGTAAAATCGAGTGTGTAAGTTTTCCTTTATTCTTTCTTTCTTGCTTTTTTTTTTTTCCAGTTTTCACTTTTGAAACTTGAATTCCAAAAATTCAGATTTGCAGCAAGATACTTTGATCTTCGTGACTTTGCCAAAAAAAATAATGCAGTTTTTGAACTTGAACCATTGAATGAAGCTGATGCAAAAGAACTAGAGGTAATTTCTTATTTTATTTTATTTTATTTTATTTTATTTTATTTTTGAATTTTATTTTTATTGTAAATCATGAATTTTCATTAATTTTTTTCTCAATAAGACCAAAACTGCATTGTTTCATCGAGTTATTACAGATAAATATGGAGATCCATCAAGTCGACTCGAAGGTTTGTTTCATCCCTTTTTTTCTTTTTTACTTTTTTCTCGTTCTTTTTCTCACCAATTTTAAATTCAATTAGGGGAAATGTATAACATGAGAAAAGTTAAAAGTGAAAATATATTTTGCTCTCCATCTTCTGGGTTCATGTAAAAAATAAATAAATCAATAAATAGAACATAAGATCAGAAAGAAAGAAAGAAAAACTCAATCAAATAATTTAGCTATTTATTTACTTTTTTTGCTTCAGTTAAAGTTAAACCTCTCATAGTGACGACTTTTAAATAAATTGAATTATCTTTTCCTTTATCCATTTGAACTTTTGATAAATCTTCAAGAGATAAAGATAAATAGCTTTGGAGTTCTTCTAATTGTGAGATGAATCCAACATCAATAGCTGAAAGAACATTTCGGAAATATTGAAGATCAGTTAATAGTTGACGACAACCCTAGATGAGGAAGAAACACAATTGACATTAGGAACAAAAGTACATTTATGAGTAGTAAAATACCTGATCACCAAGTAAATTAATTTCAGTAATTTTTGATACATAGGTGAACATTGTACCTCTAACAACAGATTCAATCCAGGATTCGGTGTGATCTTTGATGGAAGTGTGAAAGAGAAAGAAAATAAAAGTAAGAAGAGAAAGAAAAAGAAAGAAAACCATAATCTTCAGAATCATTTTCATTTGAATCCTCTTGAGTTGATTCTTTAGTTAGCTCACTACGATATGGTAACAAGTGATTGGCAATTGATAGGTACTACAAAAAAGAAAAAAGTTAAGAAATAGTTAAAGAATAGAAAGAAAAAGAAAAGAAAGAAAAAAAAAAAAAGAAAAACTTTATCATCAGCATAATTCTCTAATTGTTGAAGAAGCAACAATAAATATTCACCAATTCTCGTAATGTAAGTTGAAGGAGATAAACTGAATAATGGAGCATCTGAATTTGAACTTTGTTTTTTGACTTTTGTTGTTGTGTTCCAAATTTCCATCTTTGGGAGTGCTACAATTCAAATGGGAGTTGAAAATCAAATAAATTAAAGAGGGAAAAAAAAGAAAAAGTCACCTTCAAGTTGAAAATTAATTGTTCTAAACATTGCATCAAACAAGAATTTTTGAGAATCAAGAATAAATTGTTCAAGATATTGATTTATTTGTGGTATAGCTTGAGTTTGAGGATCAGATAAACCAGTAAGTTTTTGTCGTAGCTTTAATTGAAAATTATTATTATTATTATTATTATTATTATTATTGATTTTTTTGTTTGGAGAAATAAATATAAAAAATAAAAAATAAAGTAACTTACTTCAGAAAAATTAGCATTAGAGATTTTGGATTTCAAAAGAGAAATTTGACAAGTATCTAAATCTAAAGTTTTCTCTGGGGAATTTGGAGCATCAAGTAATCTTTGTTTTACCTCTAAAAACTATAAGAAGGGAAGAGAAAAAAGAAAAAGAAAAGAAAAAAAAAATTGAAATTCAAAGTGGATTTATAATATAATAATAAAATCTTCAAACCTTATTTCTAAAGTGTTCATCAAAATCTGTAAGCTTATTTTTGAGTGTATAACAAAGTTCTATCAATCTCAAACCATTTTCTAAATGAGACCAATCTTGTTCATAAATAGATGTCATTTTTGCACTTTCATCAAATTCTAATTCTTCTAAATTATCTCCAGAATTTTTTCGATCAGAGCCTTCTTCTTTTAATGGTTCATTGAAGCCACATATTTTTCGAAGATGTTTAATTAATGCTCCCAATTTTTCAAAGGTTACTAAAATGAAAATAAATCAAATCAAATCAATTAAATGAAAAATTTTCAAATTGTAAATTCAAGAAATGAAAATATCAATAAATAAATAAATGGTACATTTATAATATTCTGATTGAACTAGACTTAAACCTGTTAAATGAAGACCAAAAGTAAAAGTGATACAACGATCGACTGCTTCAGTTGAGTATTGAATTATTCTAGTTTTAGTTAGTTTAGTTGAGCAAACTTTTGAGGAAGAAAAGGAAAATACAGATAATAAATAAAATTAAAAAATATTAAAAACCTTGGAATAGAATCTCCAATTCCTCTAATTGTATCAATCAATCCCATTTCATCGAGTTTTAAATCTTTTTTAAGAAAATTTAGCATATATTTTTTCTCTAAATTTGGATAATCCTCTTGATATAATCTAAAGTTTAAATAGTTTAAATTGAATTTAAAAAAAAATTACTGAGAACAAAAAAAAAAAGTTTTACAAGTATGGTTGATATAAAACAGTTTTGTTTTCATGAAAATTTTGAGAAGTACTTAATAATTTTTCAATTTGAATTGCAAATTTTTGTGACATTTGGAAGGATTGAATAAAAAAGTGCTAACAATTTTGAAGAAGAAAAAAACAATTAGCGAATCTCAACATTTTTGGGGAAAAAAAATATAAATAAAAAAACTAACCAATTCTTCGTCAAAATCAAAAACAGCTTTGAGTCTAATATAAAAGGAAGGATCTAAAGTTGAAAGAGTTTGTTGAAGAAGGGAGGTGAGTAATGTTAATCGAGAATTATCAGTAATAATTTGTGAAATCCATAAATGTTCTTCATTCATTTTTTGAATAAAATCTTCATAGAAATTTGGGAGCCATTGTAAAAAATTGGGTTCTTTGGAGTTATCCTTTTTGAAAGTTTTCCATTCTTTTGAAAATAAAGTTTTTTTACTCCTTAAATAATAATTTGAAAATTCTTCCAATTTTTGAGTTTGTTTGAAAATTTTGTATAGATCCTTAGTTCTAGAATTTTTTTTTTTTTTTTTTTTTTTTTTTTTTTTGAAAAAAAGAGGAAGGAAAAAGAATAAATATTAAGAAACAAAAAAATTCAAAAAAAAAAAAAATTGAAATAATTGTACTTTTGAGTATCTCTTTCAGAAACAGCTGAAACAACTTGAGAGCTTAAGGATGCTTGAAATCTAGTTTGAAGACGAGTTAAAAGTTCTCTATTGCTTTCATATTCTGGGAGACTCTATTAATTTTATTTTCCAAATTAAGAATTAATGAATTAATGAATTAATGAAAAAAAAGGAAAACCTTTAAAACAACAAGAGATCTTTCCATTTCTTGAAGTTTATCAGCTGCTACTTGTAAATTGGAAGATCCTAAAACATTTTCCATTTCTGAAGATAAACTTTTCCAATTTTTAGCTTCTTGTAAAGCACGAGAACTGGAAAGAAAAAAATGATTGTT
>ERZ778024.3412-NODE-3412-length-11620-cov-72.769823_pt1 | contig 11620 bp, 10 predicted proteins | sample MGYA00375754_ERZ778024 | MGnify/ENA primary metagenome ERZ778024 (study PRJEB29350, sample SAMN05389827) | bioreactor metagenome | isolation source: Thiocyanate bioreactor | place: South Africa: University of Cape Town | collected 2014-02-18 ... | reverse complement strand
ATACTCTCATCTGAAGATAATTTTATATAGAATAAAAAAAATGATCTCATGTTTAATTGAATGTGATAGACATTTGTATTTGGAATCAATCTATTCATATTGTGCTTTAGTCGGTTTCGGTTTAGTTAATATTTGCACAACTTGATCATAGAATCGAGCGAATTTCGATTCGGCACCATTACGTTCAATTTCATCCCACAATACATGTAGTGATCTCTGATTGGATTCAAGCAAATCAATATCTGGATTAATACCGCGTAAATCTTGAACATCACTTCTCAGTTGATCCAATAGTAAATTCATTTCACGGATAAGATTACGTTCTTCTTCAGACAATTCTGCTTCTTTGCTTCTCAAACGTTGTTCGTCACGTTGTGCTCTTTGGTATCGTGATTTGGCTTCGTTGTCAAGAAGAGTTACATTAAGTTGAAGATTTTGTCGTTGATATCTTGGACTAGTTCTTATTGCTCCTAGTTGATTATCATTTCTACCATATGGTTTTAAATTTCGGTCTGACATTATTGGCTGATGTTGCTGTGTCGGACGAATGTCTTGTTCATTTGTCATTCTATCATTGCTTTTGCTTCTGATTCGATATGATGATGATGTAGACTGACGATATCCATGCTGATAATCTTCATGATGTTTTGGAAATAGCTTATCACACGAATTGGAAGGTTTTGTAGAAGTTGTAGGTGAACGCTGATATGGTTCAGGAGTTTCAACTTCCATCCATTTAAAAACAGTGATACTTGCTTGTTTTTCCCAATTTGTGTTGGCGGTCATCGTAGCTTGTGCTCCCATCAAGCTATGGGCAACGATAGTTTGTCGATGATTATTTTTGATTAAATCGATCATTCGGTCAATTGAATTAACAATTCCTTCTTTGATGTAACTTTGCATTAAACCCGATATTTTAAAAGTATCCGTTGAAATATCTTCAAATTGTTTTAAAACCTGAAAAAGCTTTTCGAGAGTTTCGATTGTCTCTTCGAAATCTCGTTTTAAATTTCGCATCGTTCTTTTGTCTTGCATGGTCCGATCCCAACGAAACAGACTATTCTGTAGATAAAAGGTGGCATTTGGATTGACTTTAATCTCGTTTTCGAGAATATCCGAACTGCAATTACAACTCATGCTATCACAATTTGTGAGTACAGTACAAACATTTTGCATCAAACTTTTCGGCCAAACTTGATGAAGTGATCGAATGAAATGTCGAAATGATGAGCCAACACGAGCAATCGATCCATTTGCTACAATGATAAGACCACTCAAAAATGGGATATTTTCAAGCATTTGTTCGATTCGACGTAGTGTAGCATTGTCTTTGCTGATACCTTGTGTATCATTGAATCCGGGAGTATCAATTAATTCAATCGTAAGATCTTCAAAACGAAGCTGATACAATGCACAGTCCATTGTTTGACTTTTCGATTGATCATTGATATCACGTTCTGTTGACTTCGTATCACCTTTGAGACGATCAAGCCAATTTTGACATGGAATAGCTAATCGAACATTTTTCTGATCATTATTGAAAACATCATTGCAATTTCGTGTTCCATAACAATAGTTATAATAACTATTAACAAACGATGATTTACCAGCACCAGAATCTCCGAAAAGAATAAAACGTTTTATATTCGAAGGCATAGTAATCGATTCTTGTTAAAAATTTTCAACTATAAGATGAAACATAAGCTTTAAACGGCTTCTTATATAATATGCCTCTATGTTTGATTTTTACCCACTATAAGCAAATAAAAGAAAATGTGTGCAAGAATAGCTGACAGCATTTTATGATCTTGTGGAAAAAAACCAATTTGGAGAGAAAAATCTGCATGACTTTCTCATTGTGAGAATAAATATGACATCATCATAAAGATGGACATAATTGTAAATGTTTAACAAACAAAACTTTCTCGTTCTTCATCACTGGGTAAAACCTGTAAATGACGTCAGTTGGTTAAATGTCCACCTAGGATGTACGTACTATAAAAAGAGCTATACTTCATCTCATGATTGCAACTCAAAAAGCATTTTTATTGAATTCGTCTCTTTTTTCAAAACAACACTATTGAAATGAGTCAACCAAATATTGTTCTTGTTTTTATTGGTGAGACTGGTTCAGGCAAATCAACTTGCATCAATTACTTTGCGAATTACTGTGCCACGACAGGATTTACAACAGAAACGGGATTCAATCAGATGTTTGCAGTTATTCCAAATAGGTTATTTCCAAATGCAATTGGTGGATATCGCAGTTCTGAAAGTAACATTCAAGATAATACAAGGAGTCAAACAACAACGTGCAACGAATATGATTTCATTGATAAAAATAATGGAAATCTAAAAGTTAGAGTTCTTGATACTCCCGGCTTTGGAGATACAGATGTATCACGTGATGACCAAAATATTCAGAACATCGTCGCCTCTTTAGGTAAATTGCCTTTCATTAGTGCTATTATCATAACAATCAATGGTACTGTCTCTCGACTTTCAACGGCGATCAAAGCTACACTCAATCAGTTACGTGGCTCACTACCTGACAGTGTTTTTAGTAACCTCTTCTTCATTTTTACAAACTGTATTGACAATACATTAAGAAACTTCGACCTTAAACTCATTGCTGAATACAAACCTCAGCAACAACGAATTTTTCACATGCAAAACTCGCTATTCAGCGCAGCCAGTAGAAGCGAAGTTGAAAGTGATCCAAAGAAAAAACGTCGTGCTGTGGACAATTGGGAAGATTCAGTTGATACAATCAAAAATCTTATGAACGAAGTCAATCGAACTGTTGCTGTATTCACTAAAGACTTTACTCAAATGCGTCTTCAACGAGAACAGTTACTTTCAAACAAAAACAACTTGATCATCAAAATAAAGTCATTATTGAGCATCATACATCAAGTGAACATCGAAGCAGACCTGTTGAAAAATGCTCAAACTAATAAAACTGCAAACCAACAGTACACGCAAAACCAAACAATATCAACTGATGTCATTGAAAAGAAAAATTACTACAGCACTGTATGTAATGCGTCTAAACATGGAATTATGCAAGTATGTCATGAAAATTGTGGTCTTGAATATCGACCAACGCTCGATTATAGTCATTTCAAACACTGTGCTGCTTCCGATGGTAGTAATTGTCGACATTGTCGATGTAGTATGACAGATCACTATCATACATACGAAATACCCGTCAAACGTCAGGTTACAATGGAACAAATCATTCAGTCGAAAAAGGCTGCTTATGATCAAGCAACACAACAAGTTTCCAATAGTCAAAGTCAGTTACAAGCACTCAATACAACGAAAAACGCGTTGCAAGCTGACGTTAATTCATGTCAACAGGGTATTCTCAGCTCTATTCGAGAATTGAAAAAAATTTGTTCGCATTTCAACTTCCCCGAAGAAATGACTACTACAATACAAAAATTACGACAAGAAGCACAAATTGCTCCTGATCTGAAAGCTAAAGCAGAATTTAATACAACAGCTAATGCCATAGAAACTCTCGTTAAACAATTAACTGTTTAGGTTACTCATGAATATACTATCCAAGAAAACATCATTATCATTCGTTTTGCTTTACATATTTAAAAATGAAAATAAATAAAATTTAAAAAAAAAGTTTTTTCCTGAACTTGAGATGAGCGTGTTGATTGGGTTAAAGTTTATCAAAAGAAAAAAAAAGTTATTGTAATACGTAAGATTTATTGTCGATAGACTACGTTTTAATTAAAGTCAAAATGCTCGCCATCAACAATGAGAACTTTGCCTGACGCAAGTAGGGTTGCAGTATGAGCAAGACGCGGCACTGACAGACTTCCTTCTATTGTCAATTTGTTTGCTGATGGATCATATATTTCACTCGCAGTTACTGGACTCGTTGATGGATATACAGATAAAACAGCTACATTTGATATACTAAAACTTAATCTGTTGCTAATTTCACAATTTCTACTAAATTTATCATATTGAAATACTTATATTTATGTAACTAATAAAAATATACCAAAATAATTCATTGTCTTTATTCAAAGATAATATAGAAACAAGAAAGTACCAGGTATTTATGATAGATTGGTGAAACAAGTACATCATCTGATCATTTTCTCATGATAATGTGATCTGTACTTTTTAAGTATAAAAAATAGTACATCGTCATTTACAGATGGTATTTTTTTCTGCAGTAGTGTCTTGCTTGAAACTTGAATTCAAATTTCAAGTATGACATGTATGGTACATTCCATACAACAATTATTAATTAAACACGAAAAAGACTCATGTATATCTAAATGTTTGCTACTTTATTTTGCAAAAAAGAATCTTCTTGTGTGTATATGTTTGCACAAAAAATGTAAGTAATGATATATTACAGTTTAAACAAACATATACCATAAGGTCGAATAACGTCTCTTTCTCGACCATTCTCTGTGTGGCTCAACCAGTAGATCCCGTGGTTATTGTGAGTTTTTGGTTTTGGAATCACTGTCATACGAGCAGGATTGACCCGGTTCTGCATAACGCATTTATACGATTTACCGTTATAATCAAATTCAGTTGCATAATCCATGGCAACTCTTAGTTCTGGTGTTGAGTAGATACCTTCTCCATGTCTAAAATGCATGCCTTTAGCTAGACTGTATCCTTCTTCAGCGATACTTTTTGCATTGTGTTTACCAGTGCCATGATAGGAAACAGGCCATTCGCCAGGATTGTTTCCTGTATGTCCTAACCATGTGTTATCGGTGCCAAACTTGTTTACCACATTCAAAGCAATTCGGTATGACCCACATGGTCGCTCATAAGGTAAATTGCCTCTATGGTAACTTTCGCCATTGTCATTGATGTTGCTAAAATCATAATCGAAATCGGGCGCGAGACAATCTTCATGAACTTGGATTGGCCGACCAGGGACTCTAGTTTTGATTCTTTCACCATTACTTGACATGGATAATACCATCGAAGAATAGTACACATCGACTATATCCCGTTGAAAAAGTAATTGAATGAGTTGTCCCCAGAAGCCTAACGAATCGACAGCACCACTACTGTAAGCAGCATTACTGATGATATTATTAAAAGCAGCATTAATCAATGATAGAGAAGGACGGTTATCCCAGGAAGACATTTTGTGTTGTGCTATAATTGAACGTTAGTTGTTTGCAATACCAAGTTCTACGTATAATAGAAAGAAAAAACATTACTTTAGAGAATATAGAGCAAAGTTTGTAAGAGCGTTAGACTTCAAATTTATTTGATTTTTCTGAGATGAATCAATATACGTAATTAATCAGTATAGCTATAGTAGTGTCGCATAAAACTTCTCTATAATCTTAATGAGACATTTATAGTACACTAGTAGACACAGCGACTGCCATCATCAACTTCAAATAGTATCGAAAAAAGCTTGGCTCAAACGTGACAGACACAATGGTAACTAATTCCCTCCTGAAATAGATAAAAACCTAAAAAAATTGCTAGTCTAGTGGATTTTTCGGAAGATCTTTAAACAATTTTCGAGATATTTTCTAGTTTCTAGTTAAAATTATCACAGTTTCCAACTGTTAGATTAAAAATCAGCCAACTGTTATTGGACTCGACTAGAAACTGAGGATGATTCGGGAAATGTTTAGAAAAAACGTTAAAATCTCGAAATTTCGTGAAAACAATTCAAATAGTTCTTGTGCTATTCTAACCCTACCTGACAAGGCTTGACAGAGTAGAGGTTAAAATTTCTACCCTTTATTGATGTACACATGAACATTTTCATGGTCAATGCTCTCAGCATTCGCGAACACACTGAAAAATCGACTGTTTTTATGCCGGATTTTTCTGGCTATTTCTCGCTCGTCATCGAGAGCCTCAAGTAGCATGTACACGCGTTTTTTATATGTTTCTTCTGGCCGGGAAAAAAACAAATCGTTTTCTCAAATAACTATTGACTAATTTAATGTGATTAACATCACTATCACAGTATAACGCAACTATTTTATTTCACAATCTTGATGAGACACTTACGATGATTAATAATAAAAAAAACAGCAGCAGTACAATAAAATGAAGCTGCTTGTTTTTGTGTCTAATACTTATATTCAGTGGCATTACTTGGAATTTTCCTAGTAACATTTACATGAATCTATGTTCCTCATAGACTCGCGTATTTCATCGACAGAACGATAAAATTCGTTTACATCAATGCTTTTCTTTCATAGCTGTTTTGCTTGTTCTTTGTTATTTGGTATACAAAAACAAATGTGTATCGCAGTGCGACGGGAATGGTTGGGTTTTAATCGAGTCGAGTTCGGTTCGGTCCAAGAGGGGAAAAGCGAGACTTCTTCTACTTCAAAAAAACTAGAAAAGTATCATATAAGTACAGAAGTCTTGATTTTTTCTCTTGTAATTAATTGTTGGACAATTCTTTACAATTAAAACTCAGAGTTTTTCAAATGTGTGTTAAACTTTTGGCTGCTACTTTAAATTATATACATTTTCCGTTTCTTTCCTTTCGTTTTGTCTTTTTTACTCGGCATCTATATTTCTTCTCCATGATTCTTAATATTTTTATTTGAATATGCTATTATTTGTGACGTCACATTTCAAATTCGTGATTCTTATGGAACTAAAGAATCCAAAAATGTAACTTAAACACTGCGAACTATTATCTACGTATAACTTCAATTTCTCTAAGAAATCCAAGAAAATAATGGAGATTTTGTGCGTTCCACCCGCACTCGCAATATAGTGATGGTTGAAATTATTGAAGGCATACAAAAGCGCCAATAAAAGACGTCGTAAAACTAAGTTTGCATTTATCGAAAATGAGCCTAGTATACTGTATCGGAAATCAGCTTTCCATACACTTTCGCGTATATTTGCAAAGTTTTTTTTAAAATTACTTATTCTATATTAGCAAAGTTTTGACGAAGAAATCAGCTATAGAGTGAAAGAAAAAAAAACACTGGAATCGAAACGAGACTCTTTATCTAAAGTTGGAAGGTTTTTTTTTACCATGGTCACTATAAATAAAAGATAAACAAAAATAACGAAATAAATATATATATATCATCAAACGCAATTCGTAGACTTATGGAGATAACATCAAATGTGAATTCGACTGTGATTGAACTCATTTCAGGCCAGCAAGCAATTCACGAATTACAGAAAACGGATGACTACATTCAAAATTTCAGTTCTTTCGATATACAAATACGAGTGAAGTCATCGTCGGCAACGTTAGAAGACTATTTTCATTTAATTGCACAACATGTTTTACCTTGGGATGAAACATCGACTCAATCGATAAGTTCGTGCATACAAAATGTATCGATCAAGTGAAATTATTAACGTTTCCATCGAGCATTTTTGTTGTACTAACTGATGGATAAGATGAAAATACTGCTGCCTATTGTCGAAATAATAATATTATTGTTCTTCCTATTTCAATGGTCATTACTGAAGCGATAAAATCTATATTTATTCATGAATTATTTCACATTTGGAGTCGATACGGTACAAATAATTATGAATATTCGAAATGAATTATATGCGAGTATTGGATACTTAAAGAAACATAATGATTCAAATGAGAAAACATACAAATGTACTCCAATTCTCATTGCTAGTCGTCAATTGGATCCTAATTTTTCCATTAATATGTTTGCTTATATAATGCCGACGACTCTCATCTTAGATGACGATACTTACGAACCACTAAAACCATTACAATTCTTGCCGTACAATAAAGCAAGTAATTTTTACGTTCAAATTGGAAAGAATACAGGATATACTGTTCATCCTGAAGAGATTAGTGCTGAACATTTTGTTTTATGGATGACAAAAATGAATTATTTAAATACGCTTAATTCACCTGATGTTATCGACAAAATGAATCAAATTATGATTCGTGCTGCCAATCATTTCTGAATTTTTATTATTTCTTCATCTTAACCATTTTTCTATTAAATTCGATTCACAAAGTTTCTTTTTATTCAAAACATCATTAGTTGAATTTAATCATGAAATCTTATAAATGTTCGAAAAATCAAAATTATCCTGGTGCTGCTGTTTGTACCACCACCTCAGTTGCACGTTTTTGAGTAGAAAAATAAATGGCGAGAACAAGAACAGGAACAATGGTACTAATAACTCCGAGAACTGTTGATATTATATTAAATATTCGAGCTGTTTTTGAATTCTTCAAAGCATTTTGTAAATCGCCAGCGCTTTTTGCATCATCCGTACGAACAGAATAGAAACAAGCGATACAACTAAGAATAGGACAACAGCATAAAATGTTAAAAATTGACCAACCTAAATGAGTATTAACATGCACAGCATTTTGAGTAGCTATTGGTGGTGCTATGTACACAATTGGTTGTTCCCGTTGTGTTTGATTAGAACTAACTGTAGCTACACCGTTTGGTGTATTGGAAGTTACAACATCATAACTCGGTGGTAGTGAATGTGTATTCATCAGATATGAAGTTATGTGATCGAATATAATCAAAATGATATATTGTTTCTTTCGATGAAAAAGATTCTTATTATCGAAGAATTCATGATATTTCAATATTTTGTACTCAATCTGAATGTATTTTATAATCCTTTAAGCCATGAAATGAAATCGAATACTGTCTATGTATACGAAGAAAAAGAGAAGAAAAGAAATTGTTTTGCAAAATATGAATATACGTATCTGCAATAAAACTTAAACATTTATCAAACATAGTTGAAGCAAATTAAAAATCGCATAGAGCGTTTTTCTCAAAATTCCAACATATTGTATCGTATTCTATTTTGGTAAAAGATGTTGCTCGAACTGTTCATTATCTTTCTCAACTAATTCCGTCATAATTTTTTTTTCGGCTTTTTTCTATTGGTGCTTTTATTCTTATCATACGCCTATCACAAATAATGATTGTATATTTCTACAGTACAAATAGATATTTATTTACAAGATGAGTCACACTTACGATATAAAAACAACATTGTTTAGCTATATTATGATTACACAAAATAACGAAAATGTTGCGAAAAACATCATTTTAACAGACTTTTAATTGTTTACTTTGAAGACAGTTGGAATAGACGAGAAAGATGATATGCAGAGTGGCAATCTTATTCTTCATATGTTTGGTATTCAACTTTTTCAATGCATCTAACAGTATAAATCCTTCAACAGTATTAAAGATGCTGGTCAAACACATCCCAACTTTAATTGATTTTATGAAATTTATCAAATCATTAGAGGATCCTCCTGCATATGAATGGAATGCAATTTCTAGTCTACCTCATGATGCTAAAAACATATCTTTAAAGGCAGTCCAACGTGATCCATCATGGTTTCTTCGACCAGTAGCAGGCATGCAGCATGTATATGTGGGTCAAGACAAAAAAGATTGCGATTCACTACCAATTGATAAAATTAAAACTTATTGGCGAATTGATTTAGTGATGAATGAAAAAGATATATTTGATCGACTCGTTCTTATGTTCAAACACAAAAGATTGGAATTAGAAGATATCAAAGATTCTATTGGATTAGTTTGTAACGGTTTTCGAAACGAATATAAACTAATACTCGAGCCACAATATTTGGGATATTATCAAGCGTATTCAGATTGTGGCTACAACTGTCCAGGAAGTTGGCATTGCTGGCAAAAATTTGGTTTGATTGTCAATATCATAAAGCTGAAAAATGAACTATGAAGAACTTGACTTTAAGTTTCTTTGATACTCATCGCTGAGAAAAAGAAAGTTGAGGCGTATAACATTTTTCGTATTATGCTATCGGTTTTGTATACATTTCATTAACCTTTTCCTTCTGTGACAAATTGGCATAAATCGATACGTCTATATAAACACTTGATTTCTTAGTGTTTAGACAAGATGAAAAATCGACAAATGCTCATTGGAATCATATTTCAAATTTCATTTTTGCTAATAATCGAATCGGCACCAAGTTCTCATCCATTTTATATAATCGCTCATAGAGTAAACAATCGAACTGCTCTCGATCATGCATTAGAACAAGGTGCAAATGCAATTGAACATGATATTCAATTTAATTCAAGTGGATATCCATCCGTATTTGAAAATGGTAGAATATTCGATTGTAAATGTCTTGATTCATCTGACCATATCTGCCATTATGGCACTGTTGGTCCGCTGTGTACTGGATCAAATACAACAAGAAATATTATTGAACATGTTGAAGATATAGCTAGTAGACCTGGTATTGCTTTGTATTATATTGATTCGAAATTCAAAATAATAGATCAATTCAGTTTAGCTGGAAAGAATATTATTCCTTTTCTTGATAAACATTTATTCGGTCGTGGTTATCAAGGAAAAGTTTCAATATCAACACGATTTATCGCTTCATTTGATTATATTCAATCAGCGGTTATTACAGCTAATAATTCAATTAATAAGAATCAATATTATTTTACATTTGATACAGAAAATTATGAGTATAGAAATGTAATTTCAATGCTTTCTCGTTTTGTGAAGGTTTTGTTGTTGATTGTGATCATTCACATCCAAAATGTATCAATCCAGATCTATCAAAAGAATCATGTGAACTTGGTAAAGGACTTTGTAAAGATTATGAAAATGAATAAAAAAACTAACTGAGTTGCTTATGTGCGAAGCTGAGCAATTCAGCTAAAAAACCGAATCAGCTCAATTAACTTCAATTCGGTGGAGATCCTGAATTGAGCTGTTCAGCTCTGCTTATACCTATATGAGACTCTTTCAGTTCGCGTTTCACAAAAATACTGTACTCGTGATGATCAGCGTTACGAAATTTCATTTTTTCAAATTGTAACGTTTATATATTAACATTGATGCAAATTTTGTTTACTGGGTGAATCCATGGAGACCCAACCACTTTTTTGGAAAAGTGTTTTTTTAGCGGATTTTTTCAGCGTGTCAGGCGGGTGGGCAATGAAAAACAGGGGTGAAATAGTTTTTGGGCCTAAAACATACTGAAATCGGTGAGATTTACAATATTCTTTCGGAACATCTATGCATTTTTCCTATTAAAAAGTAACTTTTATTCGTTATAATTTATGCATAATTTATACAAAAAACGTAGGTGTTCCGAAAGAATATCGTAAATCTCACCGATTTCAGTATGTTTTAGACCCAAAAACTATTCCACACCTATTTTTCATTGCCCACCCGTCTGATGCGCTGAAAAAATCCGTTGAAAAAACACTTCTGTAGTGCTTTTGCTCGAAAATAAAAATTTCCCAAAAGTGGTTGGGTCTCGATGGATTCACCCTACTAGTATACGACTAACCTTTTTCTCTTTTTCCCTGTGGTAAAGAACTAAAAAGCATCGAAGAATCGCACAAGATAGTGTAATTGCATTTCTCGAAAGATACATGTCGTCATTAAATAAATATGATTCTTTTTTTCTGTGGGTAAAAATCTCTATATAAAAAAGAAAAAATCCTATGAGTAACTCTTTTACTCAATCACGAATATAAAAAAATAAGGAAAGCTACTTTTTTATGTAATTTTCATAGCTAGTTTGTCTCGTTTTTTTCGTCAAATTTCTCATTAACTCTTGCTCCTTGTAGATATACTAAATTTC
>ERZ778024.3410-NODE-3410-length-11623-cov-6.069070_pt1 | contig 11623 bp, 13 predicted proteins | sample MGYA00375754_ERZ778024 | MGnify/ENA primary metagenome ERZ778024 (study PRJEB29350, sample SAMN05389827) | bioreactor metagenome | isolation source: Thiocyanate bioreactor | place: South Africa: University of Cape Town | collected 2014-02-18 ... | reverse complement strand
AAAAAAAAAAAAAAAAAAAAAAAAAAAAAAAAAAAAATTTTTTTTTTTTTTTTTAGAAAAAAAAGGGGAAATCTTTTTGAAAAAAAAAGGAAAAAAAAAAAGTTTGAAAAGTTCAAAAAGGGAACAAACAATCGATTGGTTATTATAAAAATGTTCTGTTTTTGAAACGGAAGAACTATTGCTTTTTTGTTCAACTTTCCTTTCGATCCTTCACTTCTTTTAAAATTTAAAGATTTTAAGACTTTATAACATCTCTCTCTCTCTCTTTCTTCAATCTCATTCTTATTTTTACTTAATTTTACTTCAATTTCTTCAATTTTTTAATTTGAATGATAAAGTATGGAAGATTAGTTTTAATCCCACTCATTTTGATATCCATTTCGTTTCAAAACTCCGTTTTCCAATTTTAATGGTTTCAAACTACTATTCACAACTTTCAAATTTCATGTTCAAACATATGTTAAAAAGATATTAAAAGATATTAAAAGATATAAGAGATGTTTTTTTTTAAAGAGAGAGAGATATCAGGATAATATTGGGAGAATTTACTCTTAAATTTTCAATTATTTTATTTGAAGTTTCATTTTCAATATCTCGTGCTTTTAAAACCCAATGTTCACTGTTTTCAATATGTATTCTAATAATTTAATGTTCAAGATTCATTTTTATCTCAATGTTGTTTTTATATTTTATATTTTATATTTTATAACCTTATTTTTCTAATGTAAGAATATCTTCTTGTTAAACTTTGACTTTTAATACCTTTTCAATTCAATTGGACTTGAGTTTTCATTATCATTCTATATCATTTTGAAATTTTCCTCTGTCAAAGAATAGTTTCTGAAAAACCATTCATTCATTCATTTTCATCATCATCATCATTGAATAGAATAGAAGAGAGTTTATAATTTTAAAACAAACTCAAAAAACAAACACTCCTAAAATTTCAACTGAAAAAAAAAAAAAGAATAATCATTGAAAAAAAATTATCAATTGAAAAAATAATCAATCTTAACGATCAAACCATTATTTAAGTCAATTACATTATATTTAAACTTCAAAGTGAGACTTTACAATTATAACATTTGAAACACTTGAACTGAATTCAAATGAACCATAAAACTTCGAAAAAAAAAAAAGTCAATTGATATTTTTCAAAATTAATTGAATAAAAAATCTTCTTTCTCAACTTTTTAACAGTTAACAATTTAACATTTCTACTATACATTTAGGTACAAGTAGTAGAGATGTCTGAAGAGAAGAAACTAGAAGGATTATTAAGAGAAGAACAGAAAAAACCTTGCAATAGAACATGTTTTGAATGTGAAAAGAAGGTTTTGACTTTTGAACTTTATTATTTATTTCTTGATTTTATATTTGTTACTTATAACTTTACTATTAATTATATCTTTTATTTTATATATTTATTTCAAATAATTAAATTTTTAACATGATATGAAAATTATAAAAATAGGCACCAACATATGTGAATGTTTTTAACTCAACTTTTGTTTGCGATATGTGTGCAGGACTACTGTTAACTTTATATTTGACTTTTTATTATTGATGAATCATTAATTGAGAAATTATTGTTTTTTAGTCGTAACTTTAATTTCAGAGTAAAATCAATTGGTCAAGCAAAGTTCACAAAAGAAGAGGTTCAAAAAGTCCAAGAAGGAGGAAATGAAGTATTGATTCTTTCAATTTCTTTTATTTTAAAATAAAATTTCATGAAATAATAGGCAGCAGAGAAAATTTGGATGGGTAAATGGAATTCCTCTCTCTATAAAAAACCAGCACAAAATCAATCAGCTGAACTCAATACATTTTTTAAAGAAAAGTATACAAACAAAAAATGGTACCTTGCTCCAGGTGAAGTAAGACAAGTTTTATTTTCATTATAATTATCTTTTTCTCTCTCTTCCTCATTTTTCATTCTTTAATCCATTCAAAAAAAAAAAAAAAATAAAAAGGAAAAGCCTCAAAATCAACCTTCAAGCGAAAAAATTATTTCTTCTATAAATCAATATACACAAACACCTGCTTCAACAACAACAAACCAAAATCAATATCAACAATCTTTACCTCAAGGACAAACTCAAAATAAAGTCACAAACTCAACTCCTCAAGACCTTTTTTCGGATTTTACATCCTCTACTCCTCAAAATTCAACTTCAAATAGACCTTCTAATTTTGATTTTCCTTCAACTTTCTCAACAACAACAACAACAACAACCAATCAATTCTCAACCAATGCTCCATCAAATGCTTTTAAAAGTGATCCTTTCGGATCTCAAAGTCAATCAAATGACTTTGATGATTTTACTCCATTTACTTCATCTTCATCTTCATCCTCATCTTCAAATAACATGTTCTCAACAAATCTATCTTTTTCTAATTCTAATTCTCAACCGAATTCTTTCTCAAATCCCTCAATTACTACCCAATTCTCAAATAATTTAAATAACTCTTCAACAATGAATCCCTTCTCAAGTTCCAATACTTTTTCAAGTACAACTACTTCAACACAACTAGGAATGACTTCACCGACCACAAACTTTCTTCCTTCAAACAAACCTCAACAACCTCAACAACAATCAAAAACTAACCCCGCATTATTTAATTCTTCTTGGGGTTCCCCTTTAACTCCTGATTCATCCTCTAGTTTATTCGATTCAAATAAAAGCCCAACTATTCCTCAAAAAACAACTAAAGGTCCAAATTATGACTTTGGTCAAGATGAAGTTGGTTCAGTCAATTGGGGAGGCTCATCTTTATCTCAAAATACTCAATCAACCAATACAACAACTTCACAATCTCAAGGAAGTTTTATGTCCCATTTTCAAACATCACCCAATCCAGGCTATTTAACACCAATTTCTAATTCTCAATCTTTTAGTAACCCACAAAGTCCGCAACAACAATTTAAACAAAATCCATTGAGCCCTCAACAACAATTCAAACAAAACCCACTTAGCCCACAACAACAATTTAAACAATCTCCATTAAGTCCACAACAACAGTTCAAACAAAATTCTCAACCTCAATTCAATCAACAACAACAACAATTTGGGTACACACAACAACAACAGTTCGGTAATCAACAACAACAATTCAATCAACAACAATTTTCCCAACAACCCCAACAATTTAATCAACAACAACAATTCTATCAACAACAACAATTCAACCCACAACAACAACAGTTCAGTAATCAACAACAACAATTTAATCCTCAACAACAACAACAATTTGGCCAACAACAATTTAATCAACAACAATTTAATCAGCAACAATATGGTTATCCACAACAACAACAACAACAGTTTGGGTACCCACAACAGCAACAATTTAATCAACAACAATTCGGATATCAACAACAATATGATCAACAATTCAATCAACCTCAACAACAACAACAAATGGAACAACCCCAACAGCAACAACCTCAACAACCTGAAAAACGGAATCCATTTTTCAATCCTTCTCCAGCTTCTCAATCCAATCTATTTTCAGATCTTGGAAACTTAAAAACCTCAGTAGGATTAAAAAAATAAGAAATATGATGATATAGAGTTTAATTCAAATATATTTGGTTTTTTTTTTACAGAAACTTTACAAAATTTATATTTATATTTATATTTTTAAAAAAGTGTTGCTAAATATTGTCCAAATAATAATCGGACATGAGGTTCGTTTGCAACTTCATATTGAAACAAAGTTTGTCCATAATTGATTGAGAATCTTTCTAAGTTTAACAATAGAGGAGAAAATGTAAATCCTTTTAAGTCTTCAAAAATTGGTCCTTTTATTTTATTTTATTTTATTTTATTTTGAGGAAAGAAATGGGAAAGAAAAAAAAGAGAAACATAGAAAAGAAAGGAAAAGAAAAGAAAACCAAAAGGTAATCCATTTCGAGTGAAAAAGATTGTTCCTTCAGGAAAACATACTCCACATCCAAAAGTTGTTGCTTGTCTAATCAAAAATCCCTCTGCAAAATCACTTGGATTGTTTTTGGAATTAGAATTTGAGTTTGATACTAATGAATATTCCACATTTTTTTTATCTCTTTGTGCCTTTGCAAATAATCCTGATTCCCCTTCAACAAGAAGCATCCAAAAATTACCCTCAAAATCGCAAATTCCAAAATGACCACATTCCTCAATTGTATTACTATATATTAGATATCAATTTTAGTTTGTGTCAAAAAAAAGAGAGAATAAAAATTTAGTCGTTATAATAATAAAATTACCATTTGGTGGTTGTACGCATTCCAATTCTAATTTCAAAATACATAGAAGGAATTAAATGATCAGCAGATGAATTAGAAACAAAGTCAAGCGGACATACTGGAATTTCTCCTGAGAATTTATTCCATAAATATTTTGCTCGAATCTTTTCTTGAGAAAATGAATTTTTGAAATGAGAATCAATGAGTAGGAGACTCCTTTCTTTTCCTTTGGTCACCTTTTGTTGTTCTTTCAAAATTTCATTACTTCCTTCTTCCACTCGATTCTGTTCATCTTTATTTTGAATTTGATCATGGTTATCTTGATTGAATAATCTATTTTCTTCATTCTCTATTGTTTCATGAATTTCTTCTTCTTTTTCTGATATTCCTTGGATCTCAACTTTTTCTTCCTTTTCTTCCTTTTCTTCCTTTTCATTTTTTTCTTCTACATTTTTTTCTATTTCATCTTCTAAGTTTTTGAGTTCATTTTCTAATTCTAATTCTAATTCTAATTCTAATTCATTTTCATTTTCATTTTCTTCAGAACTCTCAATCTTTCTCTCTTCATCACTTTCTTCATTCTCTATTTCATTTCCCTCATTGTCTTCATTTTCTTCATTTTCTTCATTCTCTACATCATTTTCTTCATTTTCATTTTCTTGATGTTCTTCATGTTTTTCCAAGTTTCCTTCAATCTCTTCTTTTACTTCAGAAAAATATTGTTTTAACCTATTTTGAGAATCAAAATCTGCAAATTTTTCTGTCCAGTTCATTAAAATAAAATTTAAAGATTCATATGCTTTCCCCATTAATTTTTGGTGATCATAGGAAAAATTCTTTGAATCATCTTCCTGATTATTCTGTGAAAAATTAACTTCTGAAAAAAATGCTCGTTCTATTGGTAAGTATCCATTTGGTAAGAATCTAAAAATGATAGGGTTATTATTATCTTTTTTTCTGAAGAAACAATCAACAAATTTTATGAAAATAACTACAGTAACTGATGTAAATCTGAACCAAAATAAAATTTAGCATGTTGTCGAGAACCCAATGAAATTGAAGGAAACCAAGTTGCAGATTGATCAATATTGGAAAAGGCGATTCCTAAATCTAGTCCATTTAAAGAGAAAGAAATTTTTCCATTATCTAAATCAAGCATACACCCAAGAGTATCTCCTATTCTCCAAACTTCTCCATAATTTTCCTTAAAATTAAAAAATTTGAAAATTTGAAAAAATGAAATGTAAAAAAGAGAGAGATAAGAAAGGAATGCAAAAAGAAAAAGAAAGAATTAGAATTTTACAAAATCTCTTTTATGAAATTTTCTTGCTCGACTTCCTTCAAATGAATAGGAAAGTGGATCATCTCCAACTCCTCTACCTTCAATTCCTTCAAAAACACACACTTTTTGACTCCATCCTATTATTTTATTTCAAAAATAAATAAAAAAATAAAAAAATAAATAAAAGAGAAAATAAAAAAATCAAAAAATGAAATTACCAATTCTCATATAGCCATCAGTATGAATAAAAACTTCATAATACCATTTTCCTGACATTGAAACACCTTGAGTTGTTCGACCACTTTCTAATGTCCAACTTTCATTTAAAAGCTTTTTTAGTTTTGTTTAGTTTTTTATTGTTCTGTAAAATTAATTGAATAAATAATAAAAATTAAATATACTTCAGTTCGATCAAGAGAAAGTAGTAAATTTTCAGTTGTGTCATTAGAATTAAATTCGAGATATGCTGTTTTTTCAGAAAATCTTTGAACTATTTCTTCAAAAGTATTAGTAGAACTCTCAGCCAATCCTTTCCAAGCAATATCAAGAAATTTTCTTCCATAAAAATTGAATGCAGAACTCATTTTTTTTTCTGTTGTAATTCTCCATACAGATGAAATAATTTCAGGATTTTTTAAAATGGAGAGGAGTTGTTCTAAGTTATTTTATTTTTTAATCAAATTTAAGTAAAAAAATGTTATACCATTTTTCATGAGTTCCAAATAACAAATCAATGCTTGTCTTGCAGTATATCTTTTCCGTTGTTCTTTTTCTCCTATTCCTCCTTTCTCAAACGATGTTAATAATGATACAAGTCCAATTAATGCATCCTGGATATTTAATTCCATCAAGCAACTTTTTTCGATAGCTTTTTATTTTAATTATTTTTTATTTATTTTGGAAAGTTTTTTTTGATAGTAATAATAGTAATAATAAGAGTCATAGCAATAGAAATTTATCTATTAGGGAAAACTTACGGAATTTAACAAGAACAGAAACAAGTTGACATGTTGAGGCAGTAATTGCAAGAGTTAAATCTTCAACATCACATTCATTTTCATGTTGATTTGAACTTGAACTTGATGGATCTGATGAACTATCCTTTTTCCCAACTTTCTTTTTTATTAATGGCTTTTCATTTTCATCATTTTCCTTTTCCTTTTCCTTTTCTTCCTTTTTTTCTTTTTCTTTTTCTCTTTCATTCTCATTCTCATTTTCATTTTCATTTTCAGTTTCATCAGTTGAGTCTTCATCTATTTGATGATTTTATTTTATTTTTTGAATATTAATCTAAAATATAAAGAAAATAAATAAATATGAAATTACAAATTTGAGGTTTTATTGATCGTCTTTTTGCTGTTTGAGTTTGAAATTTCCGATAAAATTCAACCATTAAAATTAATCTCGATAAAATAAAAGGTAAGTGACCAGGGTTTTCATAATCCTTTGATAATAAAGTTTGACAAGAAAATAAGTTACAACTTATAAAAATTTCAAGACTTTCAATTAACCCTCCAAATAGCTCTCCTAAAACATAAGGTGTTTTATACATTGTCCAACGAGGTACACTCTCTTGACCTCCAACTCCAAATGTTTCAGTAAATAAATCAAGAAAGTTATTATATATTACATCAATAATTCTAGACTCAACGATTGGTATGAGTTGTTTCTCTATTTTTTTTTTTTTTTTTTTTTTTTTTTTTTAAAAAAAAAAAAAAAGAAAAAAAAAAATTAAAAAAATTAAAAATAAAAAGAAAAAAAAAAAAAAAAAAAATACTTTTGACTGATAAAACAACAAGTGTTTTTGTAGCAATAACTCTAATAATTGCTTTTTCAGAATGAATAACTTTATCTTCAATTAATTCAAAAATTCCTTCATCAATTGCTTTTTGAGCAAAAGGATCTATTTGAAATTTATAATATTGACATTGAATATAAAAATAAAGTAAAACATGTAAAATATGAAATGAAATAAAATAAAAAATAAACCAGAAAGCTCTATTAAATTAAATAAAAGTGCTATTGCCCAGTATTGAAGATCGAAATCTTCTGATTTTCCAAAATGTAGAATGCATTTAAGAACATTGGACTCAAGAATTTGATCCAAATGTTTGCCTGTGATAATCAATAATTCCATAAATTTACTTTCTTTCTTTTTTTTAAAAAAAAAAATCAAACCTGAATTACAAACTGATCCAATGATATCAGCAATATAATGAGAAAGTTGAGTATTTGTGAATGAATATTGAACTAATGTATCTAATCCTCCACATTTGAAAATATCTTGATGGGATTCAACTTTTTTTATTTTTATTTTTATTTTTATTTTTTTCAATTTTAATTATTTTAAATTTAAAATAAGATTAAGATTTTTTTTACAGTGACTTGAAAGATCATGAATTAGTGAAATTATCCAATATTTAATTTCTTGATTATCTGAACGGAGACATGCAAAAATTTTCTTTGTCACCCCAAAACTTATTAATTCTTTCTGAAATTTAGCTATTTTTAAAAAGAAAAAAAAAAGAATTTTTGAGAAAAAAAAAAAAAATGTCTTTAAGAAAGAAAGACAAACTATTTTGATGTGCTAAAGCTTTAAGAGTCCTGAGGACAGCAAGTTGTGATGTTGCATCATTTGAAGAAAGAACAGAAATTAATGTTTTAACTACGGGAGGAGATGATCGAATTTTATCTCTTCCATAATCTAATTTGATTATTTTTTTAAAGAAATAAAATAAAATAAAATAATAAAATAAAATAAAAAGAAATCAAAGGAATTGGGTTACCTTTTGAAGCAAGTTCATGAAATAACCATAAAGCAATATAAACTAAATCTGTATCATCTGTTTTCAGACAATGATTTAATGTGGGTAATATATTTAAATCGATAAAAAGTTGAAGATGAAAGTTTGAATTAAATGCAGCATTTGTAGATGAAATTTTGATAATACAATTAAGTCCAAGTTTTTGAGCTGAGGGATTACTTTGAAGAGATTGTGAAAGTTTTATTATTGTTGAAAGAATTTCAGGTGTTGCCAATAATTCTTGAAAAGGTTCTGAAAATATAATTATTTTTGGATCAATAAAAGAATTCATTTGGTTTTATAGAAAAAAGGGAAAGAAAAAAAAATAATAATAATAACCACAAACAAAACAATTAAAAAGTATAAGAGCTCTAGTGGAAACATCTTGATGAAAAAAAGGATTTCCATTCATTAAATCAATAAGAAGTTTAACAATTCCAAATTCAAAAAGTTCTTTTCTAACTCTCTCTTTTTCTTTATTTTCTGGTTGATTCTCTTGTTTAGAACCTAAAAGTTTAATAATAATAAAAAAATGACAATTTATTGGAAAAAAAAAAAAAGTGAGATCGAATTTAAATTACCTTCAGTGCTAATTAATTCAGTTAAATTTAATAAGATAGCCTTCATAATTAATGGATTTGTTATAGATTTTAGATAGTGTAAAAGTAAGCGATGAATATTCTTTTTCAACATTTTTTTCTTTGCATTTTCCTGTTTCATTAGAAACGATATTACTGTTATAATTTTTTGTTGTTCATTTTCATCTTCAGTTTCTTTACTTTGTCCTAACAATTGAAAGAATTCATCTATTTTTTACATCCATTTTCAAATTAATTACAAATTGATTAATAATCTCAATCAAACAACAAAAAAATTACCAGTACAAGCTCTATCAATTAAAAGCTGGGAAGCACTTATTTGATTTGAAATTTGAAATTTAGAATTTTGATATTAAAAAAAAAAAAAAGAAAAAGAAAAAACCTTCTTTGAAGACTCAAATTTGGTGATTTTGCAAGCTGTGCAAGAGATTCCAGATTTATTTCTTCATATTTTATTTGAAATATTAAACAATTAATCAAAATATGAAACAATTAATCAACATAAATTCCATTAATTTTTTTTGTTTGTTTGTCTGTTTTAAAACAATTTCTTTGAAGAATCAAAATAAGCAATCAAATAACACAAAAAATTTCATTCAAACCACTAACATATATAAATTAATCAAAAAATTGTAAAATAAATAAACAAATCAAAAACATTTTTCTTTTTTTAAAAAAATTGAAGAAAGAATGTGAAACAAAAAAAAATTTTTACTTTCTTCAACTTTTCTTTGCTTCTTCCTTTGAGCATTTCTTCTCTTCAATGGTTTTGGAGTCTCGTTTGCATCTTTAGTAGGGTTTGAACGAGTTTGGTTCAGCACAACACCAACGACAAAGCCAACAACAAGACACAAAATCGCTCCTCCAACTCGCCATTCCACCATTTTTTTTATTATTTTTTTGGACATTTTTCATTCCGTGTGTAAAATTTGAGAGATTCTTACAATAGTTTGAAGTAAATACTAAGAAAAATTTAAAGAATGATTGATCAGTAAGGATGGAAATGTCAATTCTTTCGAGCCAAAATCTTACTTATTGATGTGGATGTTTTTTTTTTTTTCAACAAAGAGTTTATGGAAATGTTTGGACTCCAATTTCAATAGCCCAGTAACCTCTGCTCACTATTCGGTTTATTCCCTTTTAGAATTACCATTCTGGGATTACCTTCTAGAGAATTTCAAGTTTGAAACTTTCAATGAAAGGCTAAATCACAAGTTTATTGGTTACAAGACAAAGATGTTTGCTTATTTCAAAGAATGTGAATGGAGATACAGTTCTTGCAAGTAAAAGTTGAGATGAAAATGTTGGATAAAAGACACCAAAATGTAGCAAACCTAATTCTGGACATTTGTTCTTTTATTTCTTCGACTTTTCAACAAAAATAAGAAAGAAAATAAGAAAGAAAAGAGCTGAAAAAGAAGAAAGAAAAAAAAAATAGAATACTCTTTGTAACAAGGTAAAGTTCAAAGTTTTGAATTTTTTTTTTTTAAAAAATTAATTTTTTTAAAAAAAAAGATAGGCTAACACCAACATCAACACTCGAAAGAAAGAAGTAAAGACATATTAGCTTTCAATGTCTTATTCTTCTTTTTCTCCAAGAGACGACTATTTGTCGAAGAATCAAAATGAAGATCAAATCAGAGAGGTGTTTATGAAAAATGGAAAAATGCCAGAGTGTTCAGAGAAAAGAATCAATCAATTATTACTTTTGATTGAAGCAATGGATAATAAAATTGAAAAGTTAGGAGAAAAAGAAATCAATGAGAAACTCATTGATGATCAATTGGAATTGCTTTTTGAACAAATTGGAAAAGAAGAACCAAATGCTGAAAAATTTGCTCGAAATTTTCAAGAATTGAAAAGATCAAGACAAGTATTTGATTGGAAAAAAATGAGAAGAGGTTTGTTGGAAATTTTAAAACAGTGGAAAGTTCTTGATTTTGGAGAAATATTAGAATTGATTGAAAAAACAAATGAAGTATCAACATCAATTGAAAATCAAGATATCCTTTTGTTATTAGGAAAAACTGGAGCAGGAAAATCAACAACCATTCATTATCTGACTGGTTCAGAATTTGAAAGAAAATGTGTGACAGCAATTCCAGTTAATTTCGAAGAAGTTGGAATGAATAAAAAAGGAGGGATTGTAATTTGTGATACACCAGGTTTTGATGATACAAGTGGACCAGAAATTGATATTGCAAATGGAATTGGATTGATCAGAGCCATCTCAAAAAGTAAATCAGTTAGATTAGTTATTTTAATAAGTGGACAAGGTATGGGTGATAGATGTGATGGATTAAGAGATGTAGTTCATACTTTAGTTGGAATGCTTCCAAGTATTGAAGATCATTTGGATGCATTTTCATATGTTTTTGTAAAATACACATCTGAACAAAGGGCCAACATTAATGGCAATTTAAAAGATCTTCAAAGGAATTTGAATGAAGAGGAACGAAGGGATGAACCATTTTGCCAATTGATTGAAGATATGATTCAAAAAACTAAAAAGGATATTTTATCTATCACTTTAAAAGCAAATGATGAAGATGAAGATGAAAGAATTGATTTATTTAGATCATTGGTTAGTACAACTCCAATCTCAAATCCTGGTGATTATTTCACATCATTTGCCACTGAGAAATCAAGATTTTTAATTCAAGAACAAGCAAATTTACATCAAAATCAAATTATTGGAGCATCAAAA
>ERZ778024.3405-NODE-3405-length-11632-cov-5.262158_pt1 | contig 11632 bp, 14 predicted proteins | sample MGYA00375754_ERZ778024 | MGnify/ENA primary metagenome ERZ778024 (study PRJEB29350, sample SAMN05389827) | bioreactor metagenome | isolation source: Thiocyanate bioreactor | place: South Africa: University of Cape Town | collected 2014-02-18 ... | reverse complement strand
AACTTTTTAGGAAGAGAAAAGTACCCCTAGTCAAGAAGCACCAGAAGAAAAATCACAAACTGTACCAACCAAAACTGAGATTAAAGTTGAAGAACAGATTGAAAAATCAAATGAAGAAAGTGTAATGGAGAAGGACGATGAATTGAAGATAGAACAAAGAGAAGTTGAAACTCCAAGTTCAAAATCAAGTGAAAATCAAGAATTGGAAGTTAAGGTAGAGCCAAAAGATGAGGGTCAAGAAAAAGATCAAAAAAATCAAGAAGCAAGCGAGGAACAAGGGCGAGACATGGAAATAAATTTAAACATAGAAACTGAACAAATTCAAGAGCAAATTCAAGAAGAGGAAATAAAAGAAGAAAAGGAGCAAATTCAAGAAGAAAAAACACAAGACCAAGAACAAGGACAAGAAGAATTGAAAGAGGGAGAACAAATGCAAGAACAAATGGAAGAAAGTAAAGAAGAACAAGTAGAACAAAAATTAGAAGATCAAGAACAAGAACAAAATAGAGAAGAACAAATGAATATTCAAGAAGATCAAGAGCAAGAGCAAGAACCAAAAGAAGAATTAGAACAAGAAGAAACAATACAAGAAGAATTGGGTGAGCAAGAACAAGATCAAGAACAAACAAAAGAAGAAGAATTCGAGCAACAAGAAAAAGAGCAAGAGAAAGGAGAAGAAGAAATAAAAGAACCACAAATAGAAGAAGAATTAGAAGGAATGCAAGAAGAGCCTGAACGACCAGAAGAATTTGAAGACAAAGAACTGATACAAGAAGAACAAGAAAAAGAAGAATTTCAAGAAGAAAAAGAAAAAATGGATGTAGAACAAGAACAAGGACAAGGACAAGTTGAAATTGAAGTTGAAGAAGGTCAAGAAGTACAAATGCAACAAGATATTGGTCAAGAAGAAGAAGAACAAAAACAAATTCAAGAAGGACAAGAACCAAAAGAAGAAGAATTAGGTGAGCAAGAACAAGAACAAGAACAAACAAAAGAAGTGGAACAAGAGGAAGTAGAAACAAAAGAAGAAGGACAAATAGAAGAAGGATTTGAACAAATACTAGAAGAACAAATAGAAGAATCAAAACAACAATTAGACTCACCTGTAAGTGCACAACAACAAGAACAAGAACAAGAACAAAAAAAGTAATTTATTCATTCGTTTATTATTTATTTCTTATTTCACTTCTTGAATAGAGAACAAAGTCAAGAAAATATTGAAGAAACTCCAAGGGTTGAAGTAAATCCTGAACCTAGACCAAAAAGTTTTTTTTCTTTTTCTTTTTTTTTTCCAACGAATCTTAACTTTCTTTCTCTTTTTCTTTTTTCTTTTTCTTTTCCTCTTTTTCCTTTTTTCTTTAGTTAACAAGACTATTCGAAGTAAGTTTCTATTATTATCTTTTTCCTTTTCACTTTTTTTTTTTTAAAAAAAAAATAATCATAATTTAGTCCCAACCCGAAATGTTCCAACACAAATAGGACAGAGTAATTACTTTAACTTATATATATATTTTTTTCAAAAAAAAAAAAAAATTATGAAATAGGACTTCCTCTTCCTCTTCCTAACCAACCAAGACCTCAACAATCAAGACCTCAACAACCAAGGCCTCAACAACTAAGATCTCAACCTAGATTAAATCAACCAACTCAATGGAGATCTAACCAAAATAATCCAGGTTTTTTTTTTGTTTTTTTTTTTTTTGAAAAAAAATTGATCTTTTTTTAAAACAAATCAAACATCAAATTAGGAGGAGGAGCTGGAGCACAAAATCCAATATTCCAATATAGAAATCAAAATCAATGGACTGGTAAAGTTTCTACACAAAAGCAAGGCAAGAATCAAAATCAAAATCAATAAACTTGTAATCAAACAAATTGAAAATGTTTCTTTTTCTCAATTCAATGGAAAAAAAAAAAAAAAAATTGAAAGTTCAAAATCTTTGGATCAATTTATTTATAAACACATGCCTCCATATATTATAACATCCCATCTTCCAAAATTGTTTTTTCTTTCTCGAAATTATTGATCTTTTTTAACAGATTTCTTGGTTTGGACCTTTAAAAAGATAAAGGCTAAGGAAATGAAAGCAATATATAATCCAGCCAAGACTCCGATAGCAATCCAATAGTCATCTGGGAAGTTGTAACCCATATTTGTTAATACTTGCTCTCCTGTTGTTACAGGACAAACTTGAATTGGTCCATTAGGTGTTGGAACACTAACGTATTCATTTTCTAAACATGAAAATTTTAATCCTGTAAATTCATTTGTTAAAAATGCTTCTAATCCCCATTTGAAAAGTGAAAGATATTGAAGCCAACGAAGCCAAACTGGAATTGAAGCAATTTTTACGAAAAATCCAGCTTTTAAAATTTAATTTTTTTGAGTTTAAAAATTTAAAAAAATTTAAAAAAAAAAAAAAAAAGAAAAGAAAGAAAAAAGAAATAAAGAAAGAAAAAATACCAAAAAGGATGAAAGGAATAATCATGATAGGTGCTAATGTAACTGCAACTTCAGCATTTGGTAACATACAACCCAAAAAGAATCCAAAAGATGAAGCTGTTAGATTGAGAACAATGACAGTGAGAAAGAACAAGAAAAAGTGGTAAGCAGATGTTGTGTTAAATCCAACAAACCAATATGTGATTAAAGTATAAACCAAAGGAAATATAATATCAAATGGAAGTCCACTATTTTTATTTTTAAAAAAATTTTGAGTGATAAATGTCTTTTCAAATGAATCTAAACAATCATAATCATACCTTAGAATTTTTCCAAAAAAGTAACTACCAACTCCATACATTCCATTACTTTGTTCACGAATCAATAAAGATCTTTCCAATGGAACTAAAGATTAGAAGAAAGAAAGAAAGAAAAAATTAAAATTTTTTAAAAAACAATAAAATCAAAAAAAAAATACATGTCAAAAGGACGGACATCACACCAGGCATGACTTGCCCCATAACAACAAAAAATAATGCACCAACTCTGTTTGAAATAGAGACTTGATATGTTCCAATAGTTTCATAAACGATTCCAACCTATTATTTGAGTAATTAAAGAAGTGAAAGGCAAAAAAACATAAATAAATAAAGAAAAAAGAAGAGAAAAAAAAAAAAATACTAATAAAGCCATCACAATTGTTTGTCCAATTCTTGCGCGAAAAGAAAGAGGGTTTCGAGTGATTGTTCTCCAATTTCTTCTTGCTAATTCAAAAAATTGAGTCCAAACAGATGAAACAACAGTTGCTTCAATTATATCTGGACTAGATTCTTCTTGTTGTTGAACCTCCTTTATTTTATTTGTTGATTGAAAAATAAGAAAAGAAGAAAGGAAAAAACAAAGAAAAAATCAAAGAAATGAGACCTTTGAAATCTTTGAAGCTTCAACAAATTTTTGAGTTCTTTGTAAACCTTCTTCAGTTCTAGTTTCAAGTAATTCCATAAAATAATCAGTTGGATTTGAAAATGTTGGACATTGATATCCAAAATTTCCAAAGAACTCAATAGCATCTTTAGCAACTCCTTGATATGCAACCTTTTAAGATGAAAAAAAAAAAAAAAAAAAAATTAATTATTAAAACAATGAAAAAGAAAAGAAAGGAAAAGAAAACAAAATAACCTCTCCTTTTACTAACAAAATCAATCTATCAAAAAGATGGAAAATTTCTGAAGAAGGTTGATGAATTGTACAAAGAACTGTACGACCTTCATTTGTCAAATCCTTTAACAATGATATTAATGCAAGAGCTGTAAAACTAAAATTTTTATTTTTTATTTTCTTATTACTATTATTTTCTCTAAAATAAAAAAAGTAAATGAATGAATGAATTACCTATCTAAACCAGTTGTTGGTTCATCAAGAAACAATAAACTTGGATTTGTAATCAATTCATAACCAATAGCTGTTCTTTTTCTTTCACCTCCTGAAAGTCCTTTCATCAAATGTCCTCCAACTCTTGTATCAGCACAAGATGTCATTCTCAATTTCTTAATTACATATTCAACTCTTTTTTTTCTTTCTTCATTTGTTGTTTCCCTAATATATTTTGTTTGAAAATCAATCAAATAAATAAATAAATAAGAATATAAAAAGAGACCTTGGTAAACGAAGTTTTGCAGAAAAGGTAAATAATTCTCTTGGAGTCAACATTTCAAACAATCTATCATCTTGCATAACATAAGCTGAAATTTTATTAAAGTTTCTAAATTATTTTAAATTTATTTTTTAATGTCATTGAATGATTAACTAAAGTTGATTTAATAAAAATTAATTGAAAGATAAAATGTAAATGAGAAATCAATACTTTGGTAATTTTTGATCATTCAATGTAATAGATCCACTTTTAATTTTAGCTCTATTTGAAAGAACATTCAACAATGAAGTTTTCCCTCCTCCTGAAGGACCCATGATTGCTAATAACTCACCAGCAGGTGCACTTCCAGATATTGTTTTCAAAATCTCTTTCACTTCCTTCTTCTTCTTAAAAAATGGGCCACTTTCAATCGTCTTTGACATCCGAACATTTTTCCAGTCAAGATAAAGTCTTTGAACTTTATGTTCCTTTATTTTCAATTTTTTTTTGTTTTTTATTAATTTCAAAGTCATCAAAATTAAAAAAAAATTCAAAAAAAATTTAAAATTTAAAAAGAATTCAAATAGAATATATTGAAATATTAAAAGTAATGAAAATTTACTTCTTTTTCTAAATTCTCAAGAACGATATCTTCTTTCCCTGTCTTTTCCTATTACAAAAAAAAAAAAAAAAAATTTTTTTCAGCAAAATCAATCAATTATGATTCAAATTCAAAATAATAATAAACTTAATCAAAAAACCATACCTCCATTATGAATAAATACTCCTAAATAATGCTTTGATATCTAACAATTCGAGTTATAGTTCTAATTAATGATTGATTATAAGTTTTGGTTGACCAAAAAAAAAAAAAAAAAAACTGACGCTATATATACTTTTTTCCAATTATAATAGTTAAAAACAAGACAAGTTTATAATTAATTATTATTTTTGTATTCCCTTTTTGACTCTTGGGGGACGGAGAAAGTTTTTGGTTTCGGACAATCGGTCAATCATTTTTTTTTTATAATAATGCCAAAACCGAAACCAAAAATCAAAGACATTCATTCTCATTTCATTCATTCATTCATTCATTCATTCAACAATTCCATAATTCAAAAAAAAAATTTTATAAATTTAAACTCTTGATTGAAAGATCTTTTCTTTATTATTACAAATCATCATCATTTTTAATTTCCATTCTTTTTGTTTTTGTTTGTTTGATTCCAGAAAAAAAAAAAAAGGAATCAAAGGAGATTTTTATGTACTCAATCTCTCATATTTGCCAACAATTCTGTGACATTGAGGACATGAATGAATTGCATCTTTACATGAATCTGTTGTAAAAGGAATCCAACAACAAAGCCAACAAAGGAAAAAGAAGAGTGTTCCAGCAATAACATAGGTTAATAAACCTGCTTGATATTTAACTGTGGTTATAATATCATTGTGACAATATGGGCAATTCATTGGCATAGCAGTTGTTTGAAAGTTCATTGTTGCTTTTAAAAAAAAAAAAAAAAAAAAAAAAAAAGCGAATTAGAATCAAAAAGAAATAAAAGAATTAAAAGAAAGAGGGAGAATATAAAAATAATAAAATTTTACGTGCAGAAACAACGACAACTGTTTTTGTTTGTTGTTGTTGTTGACCATAAGGTTGATTACCGGGATAGCCAGGTTGTTGACCGTATGGTTGTTGATATCCAGGTTGTTGTTGACCATAAGGTTGTTGAGGATAAGGTTGTTGTTGATAAGGTTGCTGATAGGGTTGTTGTTGGTAAGGTTGTTGTTGCATTGGTGGTTGACCATAAAATTGTTGTTGTTGTTGTTGTTGAGGAGGAGGAGGGAGTTTTCCTTGGTCTTGATATGGAGGAGGTTGAGAACCTTCTTGTGGTGCTGAAGATTGTTGCTGTTGGGAAAGTAAAGGACTGTTCTCGTTATCAGCCATTTCTAATTAATCCTAATTAATTTGAAAAAAAAAAAAATTAAATTGTTGTTTGAATTTCAAATACAAAAATTATAATTTTATCAAATTCAAATTCTACTTTATAAATGATGAATGGAAATCGATTAAAATTAAGAATCGAAATCCTTTGACTTTTTTTTTTTTTTTTTTTTCTGGAAAAAATCGATTTTGAGTAATTTTTTTTTGAAAAAGTCATCTATTATAATTATAAAAATTCATAAACTTATCAAATAATCATTTAAATATTTTTAATGATTTATAATTGCAAAAATGATTAGAAATTATCCAAACTATTAAATTTTAATAGAAAGAGAGCGAACCAGGAGACAAAAAAAAAAAATTTTTTTTTCTTTTTTTTTTCTTTGGGTCAAACCAACCCTTAAAATAATCATTGCCAAGCAATAAGTCAGATGAAAGACTTGTCCTAAGTTCAAAGGTTTACAATTATTTCAAAATGAAAATTAAAATATTATTTGAAAAGTTTTTAATATCTACGAATAAAAAATCCAATTCCTTGATCTTTCCAAACACCAAAATGTCTTTGTTCAATCTCTTTTTCTGTAACTGAAGCTGTTCGAAGTTTTCCATCTTTTTCACGAATATAAACTTCTCCTTTCTATTTTATTTTATTTATTTATTTTTTTGGTTGAAAAATATTTATGAGGAGAAAAAAAAAAAAAATACATTTCTTTGACCAGTTTCAAGGAATAAAAATTTCCATCTTTTACTTGTATCAAGAGAATCTTTTCTTAAAGTCTTTCCTGGTGTATTGGTGATTGGTTTATCATATCTTTCTCCATAAGGTCTACCTTTGAATAGCGCCTTTTTTCAAAAAAAAAAAAATAATAGGGAAAAATTCAATTCAAAGAAAATTAAATTCAGAAGTTTTTTTCCAAAAAAAATGAAAATTTTGAAATAAACCTTTTGTCCTAAGTCTTCTTCTTCTGGAACATACACAAAAAGAGGTTTTACTAGTTTGGGAAGTTGTTCATAAGGTTTTGGAGCTTCATAATCTTCACCTAAATCAAAGATGTTTTTTTTTAAATCAAAAAAAAGAAAAGAAAAAGAAAAGAAAATAATAATTCAAAAAAGAACCTGCTTCTTCTTTTTTCCATTCCCAATATTCATCTCTTGTAACGTAAGGTGGATAACCACAAATGGCTTCATATTGTTCTGTCGTTTGTTGATTAACAGCTGCTCCCTTAAGAAAAAAAATGGAAGGAAAGAATTAAAAAAAAGAAAGAGAAAGAGAAAAAAGAGAAAAGAAAACCTTTGAAATTTGTTCTTTTTCAAGATGTTTTAACCTTAAAACTGCTTCAATTCTAACCATTTCAGTATCATAAACATTTGCAAGTCTTCTCACTGTCCACATTTCTGGATCTTTAATATGAAGATTATATATTTCTTCTTTAGTTCTATCATTGATAATTCCATGGAATGGTTTGTAACCATATTCAACAAAAGGCTAATTAAAAATGAAATGAAAATAATGGAAGAATTGAAAACAATAACTCATTGAAAGAAAAATAAAATAAAAGAAAAAGGAAGAAGAAACTTTACATTTGTCATTCCAGGTCTAAATCTAAAAACACTTAATACATCTTCATACTCTCTCTTAAACTGTTCAAAAGTCATTGGTTGAGGTGGTCCAGTTGGTTCTGGATCCTCAGCAGAAATATGAGAAGGGGTTCCTTGAACAGGTCTTAAAAATTTCAATCCATGATACTCTCTAATTAACCCAACAGATAAAAAAGGTTTCTTCTTAAGTAGAGATAGTGTTGAAGAAAAGGCAAAGGGTTTGGATAATTGGAGGCAGAAAGAAGGAACTTTTCTCGCCATGTTTTTTTTTTTTTTTTGATTTTTTCCCGCCATTTTTTTTTCTTCTGTTTTGAAAAGCCACGTGTTAATCGCTTTTTTGCTTTTGTGAACCAAACACAAAACCCATAACTTCAGATTAGATTCTACATTGAACAGAACATACTTGTTTAAAAACCGAGTGATAGAAAGAGATATCTTTTAGTTATTGGAATCATAGTTAGAGATTTTTGGTTTTTTTTTAGTTTTTGGGAATAATGGGAGACGATTTGGATGACTCTTTCTCTTTTGTTTCAGAACCTGTGGATAAAATATGTTTGTTTCTTGACTTTATTTGACTCAATTCAATTCATTAAAATTTGAAATTTATAGCTATTAAAGAATCTATAAACTCAAAAGGATCCAAATCCTCAAAAGAAAAACTTGGTAATAATATTGGAAAAGGTTTTTTATTTGAAACTTCGTTTGATATACGAAAGAAAAAGAAAGATCTTTAATTTTATTTAGAAACAAAAAGAAAGAATCCAAATTCTGAAGAAGTTGAAGAAAGTTCAAATCAAACCAAAGTTAATAAAAGACAGAAAATATCTCAAAAGTTGAAGGTTTTTCTTATTTTATATAATTTTTATTTTCACAAATCATAATATCATATCATAACAAAAAGGAAGAACGAAGTATTGCTTCACTTGGGAATCTCTCAAAGTCAACCCAAGAAGCTCAAGTTGAATTTCTTAAAAAATGTCAAAGAGCTAGTTTTCCAAATAGAACAGATCTTGAATTTGAAGAACATGAAATTACAGGTATTTTCAATTCTATTTGCCCTTTTTTTCTTTATATAAATTCATTTATTTCATTCTATTAGTGAAAAATGTATCAGAGATTTTCACTCCACCACACACACCAGAAAATTTTCCAGCTTTAATCAAATTTCGTATTTTCTTATTTATTTCTTTTCGTTTCTTTTCTTTTCTTTTCATTCAATCTATTAATCCTTATATAGTCCTTCCAAAATGGAAAAAAGTATTGAACAAAGATTCAAAAAATCAAACAATGCAAATTAAAGGTTCACCATTAGTTTTAGTTTTATCTCCTTCTGCAATTCGTGCTGTTGATGTTATTAGGTTTTTTTTTTTTTTTTTTTCTTCAAATAAATAAATGAAAAACTGACCTTCTTAATCAATAAATAAGATTTTTAGGAGAATTTAATCCACTTTGTAGAATTGGAAAATTATTTGCTAAACATTTAAAAGTTGAAGAACAAAAAAAACATCTTCAAGAATCTATCATGAGAATTGGAGTTGGAACTCCTAATAGAATTCAAAAATTGATTCAAGAAGGTGCTCTTTCAATTGATTTAGTCCAAGTTATTGTCTTAGATTTGTTTGTAGATCAAAAAGAAAGAACAATCCTTGAAATTCCAGAAGTTAGGAAAGATTTATTTGAACTTTTAGAATCCAATTTTTTGAAAGGAAAAGCAAAAATCTGTTTATATTAGAAAACATTTCAAAAAAAAACATTTCAAACATTTTATTTTCTTTTTTTTTTCTTTCTATTTTTTTCGGTTTGCATTCCATATTTTAATTGTAAAATCTGAAGAACAAGAAGCAAGAATTGGTTCAAAAGGATGAAAATTAACTGCATAAACTTTATCTGTGTGCCCTTCAAGTTTTTGAATTAATTCATTGCTTTTCTATAATTTTTTATTTTGAAAAAAAAAAAAAAAAATTATAGAAAAGAAAGAAAAAAAAAAAAAAAAAATTATAAAAAAAAAAAAAAAAAAAAAAAAAAAACATCTCGACTAATATCAAAAACATATGCATTTGTATCTGCACTTCCTGTGGCGATCAGCATTGTTTGATCAATTGAAATGTTAGAAGGATCTTGATGACTAAATTTTGATAGTTGAATCAATTAACTGAAATAAATAAATAAATAAAAGAAATTACATATCATTTAAAGATTCACCAGAAGGATTCTTTTCATTATTTTCTTGAAGGAGATCTCTCATCGAAGCATGATCTTTTCATATTATTATTTTTTTAAAAAAAAAATCAAATTAAAAATTTTGAAGGAAAAAAATAAAATTTACAATCTTTTCCTTGGAAAAAGGAACTTCTTATTGGCCAATTTTGATTGATATGTCCTTTTAAACTATGAATTAATCTTAAGTTATTATTAGTTGGCTTCCATTCATATATCCTTAATACTAAATTGTTTATTATATTTCTCTTTTCATTTTATTCTTACAACCATTTTGTTATTTTCTGAAAAAAAATTACCATTATCAAAACTATTAACAGCTAAAAAGTTTAATTCCATTTCTTGATCTAAATTAAGTTTGATATTTTTTGAAGGAAAAAAAACAACAAAAGAAATAAAACTTGTCCACATTTGAAGATGAGAAATTGGTTTTCCAGTTGATTCATTTTGGAGAATTGAAACATTTTCACCTGTTCTAAGATCCCAAACTTTAATATTTCCATTTGAATCTCCTGTGATAATATTCATTCCATCTTTTGATACATATCTTTTTTGTTCCTCTCATGAAATAAATTATTTTTGGAAAAAAAAAAAAGAAAAAAAAAAGAAAAAGGAAATATACAAAGAATTAATCATTGAATCATTCTTAAAAATAAATGATTCTCCTGATTTCCGTTTATCAAAAACATAAATATGTTTTCTTGTTGTTCCACAAACAAATATACTTTCATCTTTTTTTTTTTTCAATTTCGAAATTTGAAAATAAATTGGATTTAGACAAACAAACCTTGAGGAGAAATTGAAACTGATTGAACAAATCCATCAACTTTAAAAGAAGAAATAAATCCATTCTCTACTTCCCATAAATTACAACTTTGATCAAAAGAACCAGAAACTAATTGAGTTGAATCATTTGACCAACATATATCAGATACATTTAAAGTATGTTTTTCTAATCTTTTTGACTATTTCAAAAATAAATAAATCAATCTTATTGACTTAAATATAATTAAGAGAAATACAATTCACCTCTTTTTGTCCTCGAATATCCCATAATCGAATTGTTTTATCAAAAGAACCAGAAGCTAATAATCTACCATTTGGAGAAAATTGAATAGTATGAATAGGTCCTGAATGTCCTTCTAAATTATTTCTATAATAAAAATGACGTCCATCTTTAATTTTTTCACGACTTGAGTTTGGATCTAAAATGTGAAATCAATCAAATAAAATTGAAAATTTAAAAAATATAATTTTTTACTTATTTGATCAATACGTTGATGATCATCCTCGACTCTTATTCTTTGATTTGAAGATTCAAAGTGAAGAATTGAATTAATATCAAAATATTTATGATTTCCTTTTGTATTCAAGCTTTTTTTTTTGTTTTTGTTTTTTGATGTTTGGCCAATTGTTAAAAAAAAAATCAAAGCTTTTACCTAGTACTTAACTCAAATACAGATTTCTTCAAAGCATGATTTTCATTTTGTAAAGCATCATTCCTCAATTTCAATGCCTTCAATTCCTTTTGAGCTGAATCTAATTGCTCACGAACATATGCCTCACTTCCAATCACTCCTCCTCTTTTCATTGCTTTCCCTTTCCTCTCCTTTCCTCAAAAGATGATTCTAGTTGAATTAATACTTTCCAATATACAAAGCTATATCAATCTATCTTATCCACAATTATAAATCCTATTATTTATTAATTTCTTTATTAAATAAATAAGCAAAATCAGGTTCAATTTTCGTGCTCCAATTTTTTTTTTTTTTTTTTTAGAATTAAATTTTTTCTT
>ERZ778024.3391-NODE-3391-length-11694-cov-122.962196_pt1 | contig 11694 bp, 7 predicted proteins | sample MGYA00375754_ERZ778024 | MGnify/ENA primary metagenome ERZ778024 (study PRJEB29350, sample SAMN05389827) | bioreactor metagenome | isolation source: Thiocyanate bioreactor | place: South Africa: University of Cape Town | collected 2014-02-18 ... | reverse complement strand
TCACCCAATCACCTGTGTATTTCCCACCATCAGCCCATGTAAATGTGCCTTTTCCGGATCGTTCACCATTTACCCAATTGCCGTCATACTTGCCTCCGTTTGCGTAGGTATCAATTCCTTGACCATTCTGTTTATCACTCACCCAATCACCTGTGTATTTCCCACCATCAGCCCATGTAAATGTGCCTTTTCCTGATTTCACATCATTTACCCAATCACCTACGTATTTCCTACCATCAGCCCATGTATATGTACCTTTTCCTGATCGTTCACCATTTACCCAATTGCCGTCATACTTGCCTCCGTTTGCGTAGGTACGAATTCCTTGTCCATTCTGTTTATGATTCATCCAATTTCCTACGTATGTTCCACCATCAGCCCATGTATATGTACCTTTTCCTGATTTCACATCATTTACCCAATTGCCGTCATACTTGTCTCCATCAGCTTGTGTAAGTATTCCGTGTCCGTGTTTCATCCCGCCTTTGCATTCTCCTTCATATTTGGACTGTAGATTGTCGGAATGAATAACACAATCTAATAATTATAAAATCAAACATGTTACTGAAGAAAAGCGACGTTAATAGAAGTATTTCTGTTTATAGTGAGGTATTATAACAATGACGGATACTATAGGGTAGGTATTCACACAAGAACTTCGTATGTTTCGCTTATTATGTATATGATCTCACTTTTGGAGGCTGTAGTTGTTTTGTTGCCATATAATGATTGAATCCGAACTTGATCCTGGAAGAAAGATGAGAGATAAGAAAAAGTTGAAAGTGCTCACGTACGTCTTTTGGCAGTAAGTCTGTTGGTTGTATGAATTGATAAAAATCATACATAATCGCATCTTTCGAGAGTGAATGCGGAAGACCAAGAGCATGGCCAATTTCATGTGTGGCCACTAACCGCAAATTAGTATCTTGACCATTGTCTTTATATCTATAGAAGAGAGATGTACATTGGGCGACAGTATTCCAATATTCTTACTCACTCATGAGTCCAGTCTTCAATAGAGTTAAAGTGGATTTGTCCACGATATGTATGCCATGGATAAAATCCATGAGCGTATACAGCACGTTTGACAGATGGAAAAGGAGAGCCATCTCCGTGTTTACCTGTCACAAAAGCTAGATTGAAATCAGCTTGTTCATTTCCGATCGCTTCACGAAAATTTAAATTCGTATACTTTGACCAATCATCGAATGATTCTTGAATTATACGACGAGCATGTGTTTTATCGTATGACATAGTTTTATAATGCAATTTCCATAGAAGTGTTCGATTCGTCGGCCTATAAAGGAAGGTAATTCTAGCAGTAATAAGAGCAAACAAAAGCAATACCAAAGTGTTCTACGATTTACAGATGCTGATGGACCATCGGGAATACCGCATCGTGGTGTATTCAGTAATTTAAGCGTCGCCGAATCGAGTTTCTTGGTAACAGGTAAATGATAAGCTTTTTGGAAGGCTTCCAATACTGATTCAAATCCTGTTTGACATGGTGGTCGATTCAATTTATCTGTTTCTGAATCAAACGGATTCTCACACTGATTATAACCCATGTCGGTGAGTAATTTGTATGCATCTTGTTTTGACTTGACCGAAAACACTTTCGGTTTGCTTTTCTTAATCGGCAAGGGACTTACAATTGCAGCGAAAGTAATAATTAAAATAAACAATAGGAATCTTCCCATTTCTATATGTGATATCGAATAAAGAATGAAGGAAAGACGAAGCGTATTTATAAGTTTGTTTGTTTTTCTTATCTAAAGATCATGGGAATAATTTGTCATGATGTGTAATTCAATCGTATAAGATCAAATTTGTTCGTGGGATTTCAAATAATCTAAAGGGAAAAATCCCTGTTGTTTGTAATATCCAAACAATAGCGTCATGTTTTGCAGGTATTCAAATAAAAAAAGGAAAAATCTGAGTACACCAATTAGTTCTTCTTCCATTCGCCTGTCTGACTAAGTAAAGCACAATTATTCAATCGAATACATCGATTTGTGATTCAATTACGACATAATGTCGATAGATTTCTAATTCTACGTGAAGATTCCAGTGGCAAAAGTTCGTTCATACAAACATTCTTAGCCATTGGTAAAATTCTACTATCAGGTGATGATGCAACTAGTGAAGCAAGTATTTTCATTTGGAAGACATTTCGTGATCAAACGTTCTCAAGCAAATACTCGATATTGATTAGTTGACTTCACATCATGGATTCATAATATCGTCAATCGTTAGTGAATCGACAATCTGCCGTTTTTCCCGATATCTTCGTTGAATAGCATCAACTTCGCTCTCTGGAAGATCTGTCGAATTTGGTACTACAATAATGACATTGTCATTAATCGCTGATTCGCAATGAGAACATCGACAGTCTCGTGGTGATAGCAGTTCTTGTAAGCGCACAAATGCACATTGATTATTGATCATCATTTTATAGACAGTAACTTCAAATATTGTGTATGGTAGAATTAAGACCTCACCTTCATCGGGATACAACGACAATATATCAACATCAATAGCACTTGTTTGCATGTTCTTTTCAGTAAATATAAATTCACAAAGAACCAACTCGTACGCATCATCGTCATAAACGCTAGAGTTTTCTTCAGCGAGCACAGCGAGAATAGGACTGTTTTCATTCATTAATTTCGATGCTGACAACAGTGATTTGATCATATATTTCATACCGATAAAAAGTGCGGTTGGAAGTTCGTCTGACTTAGGATGCGTCATTTTCATCCAACGATATGCTTTACCGTTGTAAGTACGTTTTTTAAATAAATCATGATATTTGAAGAGATCCGCAATTTGACGTCCAAGCGAATGATTTGCAATTGACGGATGTAATTTATTGAAATCATTAGCTATGCGATGATAAAATTCACTTTCTAATGTGTACGATTCTAGAATGAAAATCGATAAATCAGAATATTGACCACCATCGATCAAATATTTGATCATAAGGTCTTGCAACGATTTTATAAATTCAGTATTATCATATTGAAATGAAATAAATCGGTTCTTTTGCTGTTTCGAACTCAAACACGTGACAAAGTTTGAATGTTTACAATGAGTCCATTCATTCGACATACCGACATAACGAGGAGTAAGCTTTCCACGTAAGAAACACTTCTTAAGTTGTGATATTTCAAACGATGGAGATTCACATCCATTCGCAATGGCAACGAAATAGAATACCATCTGAATGATTTCTTCACAACTATAATATTGCAATGTGTACAATGGTTGCTTGTGATTCTCTCGAATGAAAGCAGTTACTGTCTTCGCTAATTCTGTATCTTCTTTCAAACTTTTAGCCTCGCAAACTGACGAATCTTCACGTTTAATGGTTGCTGTTGAAATACTGTTCTGAACAAATGGCTCCGTCATTGTTGTTCTTTGGTCGTCACTAGATGTGTCGAATTGTAATGGGAAAAGCTTGAGATCCCGATCGATTTTCTCTATGTTTAAACTATTTCTCAACGGCGGACACTGCTGAACAAGCTCAATTATTAGTTTATGATATTTTTCAGCGATATTGCGATCACGCATTTGATGTAACGAGTAATAAAACATTTTCGAGTAGATACCACCTAACTGCACATAACAGTATATCAATTCCTCATCATTGAATCGATAAAGTGATTTCGCAATTGTTAAACCTTTTTCATAATGTTCAATGGATGCTGAAAGATCATTTGATTTTTCATATATTGAACCTATCAAAATGTGTACTGTTAAAGTCGTCTCATGATTCCATGGATAGCAAATGGCCATGATTCTAAGCGCTTTCTGAAACGCATCTATTGAATCGACATAATTGTTTAGCCTATCATAAACTTTACCAATATATTGGAGTGTCAATGCTGTTTCTGGATGACAATCTGGCAAGTGCTCAATCTGTAATGCATATGCTTCATTGAAGCTTTCTAAGGCTTTTTCATAAAAACCTTGTTTGAAATAGACCATTCCAATTGACGTATCTATGGAGCAATAGAGTACCATCTTATCTCCTGTCATCGTACTACGAATAAAACGTCGTGATAATTGCATCTTTTTTAAGGCAATATCGAACTGATTTCGATTCAGATAAATATGTCCGATTTCTCGTAGGATAACGCCAAGAACAAGCCACGGTAGATTATGTCGTGGGAAAGCTAGTAGAATTTCAGAGGCTAATCGATAATATTCCAAGGCTTTCGTATCGTTTTTCCCGCGATACAACATGCTCAAATACAGATATGTTTCAATTTTGCGTTCTCCTTTATCAGTTTGTCCTATTCGCCAAAGAAAGAAACCCAATCGTAACTGATATGATTGATCTTCGTTAGTCAAATCTTCGAATTTGTTAATCATATTTCTAACAGATTCGTCAACGTTATCTTTCCAACTGGAATCATAAGGACGATGATGTTCAATTAACTCTTTCAATTTATTATCTATATTTTCTGTTAAATCCAATTTTACACACCACTGATGATCGGTTGAATCAAATTCGACCGAAATTATTTGAAAAACAGCTCCGATTGAAATTAAAACTTCCTCTTCGGCACTGTTTTCTATAATAACAAATGGGATTTTTTTGAGTTTTGTATTAATAGTAATCACAAATAAGACTGATTCTGCCAATACATCACTTCCTCCAGCAAAGATTTTAGCTATATTTATATTCAATGTCGTTGACAGAAATGTATTCATACTAGTATAATTTTTCGTATTATTCTTCAATATATTAACTTCTTTTAATTCCATTCGTTGCCCGCGATAGACATGAAGTTTTTCAGGTAAATGTTCGATTGATGTCAGATGTGTTTTATACAATTGTTGATATAAATCATTCAGAAAGAACCGAAATTTAAATACAATATCGATATCTTGCGTTCGCAACGCTTTATTCAGCAGACGATAAAGAAATGAATCGTATGTGTACCATTTGATTGCATCCGTAGGAGAATATGTTTGATCGAATTCTCGAATTTTTTCTAGTTCTCGTTTATTATTTTTGTAGTATAATTTACATTCTTCGATCAATTCTTCTTTTGCATTCGTTGCATACAATGGATGACGTACGACTAATGTTCCTAACAGAATATGCCACCAAACGTAGGAAGACTGTTGCTCTTGTACGACCATTGTTGATCGCTCGTTCATCTCGTTGGTTTCAAATATAGTCAGTGGAGTTTGTTTCATTATGACTAGTACGTCTTTTGATAGTTTTGATATTAATTTCTGTTGATCTACGAATATTCCACGTAGTTTTTCGACTTCTTTCATTTCCCAATCACGTGATGGATCAGATTCTTTCATACAGAATATATATGCAGCTGTTATAAAGTACTGTACATATTTAATAATATTTCTCAAACGATTTGAAACAATCAGAAATATCTTTTCTGTACTATTCTCTGTTATATAATCCACACACATGTCAGCATCAGTAAATATTTGTAGATAATTAACAACATCTGATAGTTTTTCTATAGTATCTTGACAGTCATTCATTTTAGTAATATTTTCATCTAACCATATGATATGCAGACCTTCAAGATTTTCAAAATCCGTACTGTTCCATTGATAATGATTTGGATCGGCAGTCGTTTGATTTAATGGACGTAGCATGACGATTTCTATATCCTTTCTTTCAGCACCGCTATGATTATTGTGACTTACTGTTGTCGAATGTATCATATTTTCAACTACCTTTCTATTTCGATGACTCGGAAGAAATTTATCTGGCACTACAATGCGTATCTTAGCGACTATAATCCAATAAATCATTACCTCTTTTTCTGTTCTATAATATGTCTCTCAAATTGTACAAAAACTATATTGTTTCACTAATAACCGCTGTGAGGTAGTAATTATAATATACACTTCATATTGATGGAAGATGTCTCTAGCATATGCAAAATAATTAGTTTCAAGTAGCTTAAAGTGAGTACATACCAAAAAGTTCTTCGTTTTCATATCAATATTACTCAAAAATCAGGATATTATACGGCGGGTTTTTCTTTCAATTCACATTGCTTCCATTCTCAATACAGACTTTCTATCTACTAGTCATGCAACTAAAAAAAATTCAGAAGTTGCTAATACATCTAATGAGTTCATTTATTACTTAATCGATACATCTGCAGACTGATATACCACGGATTTTTCTAGTAAACCAGTCACCACTCCAATTGAGACAAGGCTATCAACCACCTTACCTACGAAATATAAGATTCCATCTCAAAAGTAGAATATATGCTATATAAACATACCATTTTCAAATTTTCCCTCGTATGTATACCCACTGTGGAGTATTGCTTTTGATCATAAAGAACACAGTCTGACCATAAAAAGGCAAACGTATACTGAAGAGAACCAAAATTGCCTTCTCTTCTTACTTCCTAAGATAGCCATTGTTGTACTTGGCAAAATAATGGTGCTTGTACGCGACTTCTTGCCATATAATGATCCTACAATAAAGGTAAAAAATCGTATCTTTTCAATAATCAATCACTAACTTCTTTCGGTATTTAGAAAATAAAGATAATGATGACAGTTGAGGATTCGGCGAAGCCCATGATTCGCTTTACTTGTTTCATTGATGAAATTGTGATGACTAATGCGCGAAAGAAAATAGTCAATCAGAGGTAACCATATACTGTATCGATTTAGGTGAGTCATTCAATTGTAAAATAACGAAAAATTACTACGGTGTAACGTTTGAATCAATACTATACACCTATACTAGGAAAAAACATTGGTGTGCTTACCATCTATTGAGAATAAACGCTTGGTTGATTTTGTGACAGATGAAGAGAGCAAGTATTTAAGATATAGCGAGAATGCATCCTATATTTTGAAAACAAGACAAATCATTCATACATTTACTCGTAAGTAGTTTTGTTTTGTATAAGCGGTTTCGAATACCAATTTGAGAAATTTCGAATGAAATTCTTGTTGATCTACTTTACACTAATAATCATGTTCCGATTCTGTTACCATTTAAGATGCTAAATTGAGTTCTCTATATCCCATCTGTCCGACTAGCAGGAAATATGTGGTTCTAATTTTCCTCTTCGTTGCACTCTAGTTCGAAAAATGGCAAGTAAATCTGCGGTCCCAAAAAAGAAGACGTATATTATGTCCGAAGATGAAGCTCAACGAATGGTAAATCGTATCAGTCATAATGACGTACTCAATCAAGCACAAATAGCTAAACGAAATTTTGGGAATAAACAACACAAACTCAAACAACGAATGTACTTGCATTCAGTCGGTAAAATGATCAATTTGCTGTTATTGAAGATGATTTCGGACAAGCATTAAATGAATTGATGAAAGATGGTGAAAGATCTCCATCGTTTATTAATTTAGTAAGATCGTGTCAAAAATACGATGATCCTGATTCTATTCAAATGCATTCGAACAAGAGTGCTGAAACGTACTTCTATTTTATGAGACGCGGCGTTTCTGAAGATGATGCACGAGCGTATAGTTTTGCAATCGCATTTTACACAGGTGGATACAGTGCAGCTCTCAATGCCGATGCAACGATTTTGGCTCGACGACTTGTCAAACAAGATCACTTGGATGTGGATCAGACAAAAGTGGGCGGTCGAGGAGCTATGATTTTATATTATCTTACTCGAGGTCTTTCACACATAGATTTCTATTGGGGTCGAGTGGTTCGATATATTAACTTGGAAGCAGAGGACTTGAAAGACTATCATCCAGGTGAAATTATAACTTGGCTTCAGTTTAGTAGTTCAGACAAGGGTGGAGATGATATGTCCCATTTTACTAACCGTAATACTATCTTTTCTGGTTTGTAAAGTTACACAAGGTACTGGCGTCAACAAAAATAAAATCTATTTGAGACAAGTAAATTTCAGGTCGATGTCATCTAACTATTTAACGTTTTTCGTTTCTTTTAAGATTGAATTAGGTTTTTCAAAATATGTTATATTATGGGTTGATGATAATATCTTCGATGCTGATTGGGAAAATAAAAGGCATATGGAAAAAGCTAGTACACTTGGCGCCAGTATCAATGTTCATTTTGTTCCAAAATCAAATACCGAATCAGCACTGGCTTTTCTTCGTTCTGAATTTGGTCAACGATTGAAAACAAGCAAAACATTTCGTATGATCACTGATATGAAAAGAACAAATGAACATTTGCCGAAAACGGCCGGTGCTCGATTCTTATATGAAGCACGTAAACTCGGATTTTATCATACTTCTCTGATATTTACTGGTTATGAACAATCGGCTTATGATAAACTGCAAGAAATATTTGGTGTCAGAAAGCCAAGTGAAATCAAAGTAACTGACCAGCAATCGGTATTAGAAAAGTTTGCAATATTCAAAAATATTTAAAATTTTTTATTCATATAATAAATGAAATAATTTTTCTTTGAACAAGAAGTATAATCATGTTTTTCGATTGTATTTACTTATGATTTATAGTGTTGCAAAGAAAATGATCAACATAGGATAGAAAATACATCAGCATTCAATACTCGATATACAATTTCATCTAGAATGATAAACACAACGGTGTAAAGTCAAGATGGTAACAACCTTTTGTGATTCAATGATTCTTTTTGAGTTATTTAGTGATTTGAATCAGTTATTACATCTCTGTCAAGTGCAAGTGAAATAGCTGATATTTGGATGTTTGCAATTGTAAAAATGCTGCCTGTGATTAGTGCAGTTATAATTCGATTAAATTTATTTGTTTATAACCATGAACTTCGATGATATTTAAAACGAAAATTATTCAGGTTGATCATCCCATAAGCCTTTGTAATATCAAACAAATGAAGACTAATTTAATATTGTATATCAATACTGTTATACCATTTAAGCCCAAAGACGATCCAACTCTCAAACGAATAGTCTCTGACAAACCCACAATGAAATATTATTATTGTCATCTAACGTGTATACATACGTGCTTTTCTTCTGTTACATAACCTTCGATCAATCTACTAATGTTGATTATTTCTTTTACATTGGATATTTATTTTAACACCTCTACAATAGATTACTTCGAAAAAGCTTCGACAAACATTAAATCACAATCCCAAGAACTGCATATGCTACTTTACGTGTTTGGATCGATTTATAACTAATATTTCTTCGATATGCGTATATTGTCATAAACTAACTTACAACTCGTTGATTGGCTTTTCTAATTAAAATTCCTTTTCCATATCTAACGTAACCGTGTGTATCAATAATCAGTAGTTCTCATTCCACAAGGAAAATAGACACCAATCAGTATTATAATTATAGATTCTCTGTCGCTACACTACGCTCAAGGTGACTATATGTTCTAAACAATTCAGCAGGGAACTTTCACACTCTCTATTGATTTACTTTTTATACGTGCGAAAAAAACAAATTTAGTTACAACTTCTTTTTTACGAAATCAATGCACTCCTTCACACTTTGAATATACGGATGATTTAAACGCAATGAACGTTGCAAAATATCCAAAGCACGATGAAAATAATCCAGTGCCTTCTTATAATCAGTCCTATTTCTATATACCCATCCGATGTTGTTGTATGAAGTAGCCAATGAAGGATGATTTGTAGGAAGAGCTTTTTTCAAGATTTCAAGTGATTTTTCATAGTATTCAAGTGCTTTCGAGTACCCGCCCATGGCGTTGTACACATTTCCGATGTTGTTGTACGAAGTAGCCAAATCTGGATGATTTTCAGGAAGAGTTTTTTTCATGATTTCAAGATCTTTCTTATAATATTCAAGTGCTTTCGAGTATTCGCCCATACTGTGGTATACCAGTCCGATGTTGTTGTATGAAGTAGCCAAGGAAGGATGATTTTCAGGGAGACCTATTTTCATGATTTCAAGTGATTTTCCATAATAGTCAAGAGCTTTCGAGTATTCGCCCATGCTGTTGTGTACGAATCCTATGTTGTTGTATGAACTAGCCAAATCTGGATGATTTTCAGGAAGAGCTTTTTTCAAGATTTCAAGTGATTTTCCATAGTATTCAAGTGCTTTCGAGCACCCGCCCATGGCGTTGTACACATTTCCGATGTTGTTGTACGAAGTAGCCAAATCTGGATGATTTGCAGGAAGAGCTTTTTTCCTGATTTCAAGTGATTTTTCATAATATTCAAGTGCTTTCGAGTACTCGCCCATGCTTTTATACACCAATCCGATGTTGTTGTATGAAGTAGCCAAATCTGGATGATTTGCAGGAAGACTTTTTTTCTTGATTTCAAGTGATTTTTCATAATATTCAAGTGCTTTCGAGTACTCGCCCATGCTGTCATACACACCTCCGATGTTGTTGTATGAAGTAGCCAATGAAGGATGATTTTCAGAAAGAGTTTTTTTCATGATTTCAAGTGATTTTTCATGATATTCAAGTGCTTTCGAGTACTCGCCCATGCTTTTATACACCAATCCGATGTTGTTGTATGAAGTAGCCAAATCTGGATGATTTTCAGGAAGAGTTTTTTTCAATATTCCAAGTGATTTTTCATACGATTCTATAGCTTCGGTATAATGTCCTTGATCATTTTTAATCATCCCAAGCATGCTATAAATATATGCTTTTTCACGCTGATCCATAGTCTGATCAAACATGATATGAAATAGTTGTTCAGCCTTATCAAATTGTCCTAATTTAATGAGTAAGATACCTAATCTATACCATCCTTTCTTCTCTGGAAACGTTTCTTTTCGTAGTTGTTCAGTCAAGACATGAAGTTGTGAGTTATTTTCATGGACTAATGTCAAGTTTACTTGCCAGAGACGATCATATCCATCGATTTTTTTAACCAATTCAATACGAAAAATGGAATGCATAGAAAATAGAATCTCTTCTTCTTCTTTAAAATTACTAAAATCTTTAACATTGGCGAATATAGACGAAGGTATTGATGGATCGATAGTTATTTGAAATAAAATACCTATTAGATTAGGATCACCTTGCTCACAGTCTGCAAACAACGAAGATACTTCTCGACTCAGACTTGTTGATAAAAAATTATTAAATGACAATAATCCACCCTGTGCATCCTTCAAATCATTAAAGTCTTTTAGAGACAAGCTTTGACCACGATACACCACGAATGGTTCCTTATTGAAAGGTCCAGAATATTGCTGTAAATGAAGTTCTGCAATATGATTATGAAGGTCGCGAACAAAAAATCCCATTTTAATTATAAGATCCACTTCCATTAAACGTAATGCTCTATTGAGCATGGTGTACAAGAGACGTGAATAGGTATACCACCAAATTGCTTGTTGAGGACGATAGTCTTTTTCTATCATATCAATATGTTTCAGTTCGCTAGATTGTTGCCGACAATACATTAGAAATTCATTTATATGTTGTTGTTCAAAATCAATAGTAAGAATAATCTCCTTGAGTAGTTGAGTATACATAAAGGATGAATCGACCAGATCGGAAACTTTATTAGCAGTTTCATCAGATGGCTTGACAACGCTAATATTGATGGAGTTACGATCACAATCTTGAGTAGTCTTTTTGAGTGCTTCACAGATCGATGTGATGTCTGTATGAATACCTTTCACTTTAGACTGCAATTCTGAAGACGGATTCTTTGAAAGCGACTTATTACGATGGTATATATAAACTGAAGTTATTTGATGGATTTCTGGAATTATAAAAGCAAT
>ERZ778024.3389-NODE-3389-length-11697-cov-52.418313_pt1 | contig 11697 bp, 11 predicted proteins | sample MGYA00375754_ERZ778024 | MGnify/ENA primary metagenome ERZ778024 (study PRJEB29350, sample SAMN05389827) | bioreactor metagenome | isolation source: Thiocyanate bioreactor | place: South Africa: University of Cape Town | collected 2014-02-18 ... | reverse complement strand
TCTGTTGCCGAATCAAAACGTTTTATTCAGTATCTGTGTGAAAACAACTAATAAACTCTTGAATTTTAAGTACGAATTCAACGAATGCAGTGGAAAACTCAAAGATTGTTCGATATTAATATATTCATTATATATGTCCTGACATTTTAACATTCCGGTTTGATTAGCAATTGCATATGACATAATGTCCTTATTCTAAATGCGCAAAAATATATATATTTCGTGTTATATGTCAATTTTATATTTTCTTTCTTTTTACGATATATGGATAAAGCATATTTATATGCCGTTATCTTTCGTACTATAATAGATAAAAATATAACCTTTCCATCTACAATGCAAGGATATCATTGTGAAACTTTAATTTTTTAGTTTATTTGCACAGAAAGGATGATATTGTTGAATTGGCTCTATTTAATCGTTCTTACAATATTCGTACGATGTTTTTCAATAGAAGGAAAAACATTCTTTGTGTCTGATTACGGTGCCTATTCAAATGATAATATTGACGATACACGAAATATTCAAATGGCAGTTGATGCAGCTATTAAGTATGGATTAAACAGTATAATCAATTTCGGTTATGGCATATATAATCTATCCGATACAATCAATGTAAAAAACGCAACAAATCTAACAATTACAGGACAAGGAATCGATCAAACATGGTTAATTGGTAATAGTTTTATATCTATATTTTCGATTAAATATTGTAATAGTCTTACATTAACCGGATTTTCAATTGATTTTGATCCATTACCATTTACAGGTGGTTATGTTGTACAAGTAAATAAGAGTTATATCGATGTACAAGTTCAGACACCACATCGAGCTGATGTTGATCGACAAGTTCGAGCTATTCTTCGATATGATCCAGTGCATAGAAGAGCAGCATTCGGACCGAATACATATGAAATTTATCAGACACCATCTGAAAATAAGACAACAAGTCTTGTCTCACTAGGTGTTCTACGAATCCCATTGAATAGACCTTCTCAATTTCTTATTAATGATGCAGTCATTGTTCGTTATAGTTTTAGTAATCATTCGATTAGTGCACAGGATTCAACTGATGTAACTATTCAATCAATTAATACTTATACATCGTCATTTATGGGTATTATAACTGTCAGAGTTAGACGTTTGAATATTATTGATTATCATGTACGAACGCATAAAGATCGTTGGATGAGTACTATTGTCGATTGTTTGCATTTGACAGATAGTTTCGAATCCATCACTATTCTCAATAGTGAATGCCAATCGATGGGCGATGACGGACTAAATATTCATTCGTCCTATTTTAATGTATCACGAATCATCAATTCAACAGCTTTAATTATGGAGACAGCTGTTTATCATGGTTTGATGGATGTTGGTACTGGTACACATCTCGAATTCAGTAGTAGTCAACAACCGTTTACTGTTCATACGATTGGACAAGTTGTTTCATCACAACGCGTAGCTTTCAATGCAAATCTAATTATTTTCGCTCAACCCATTGATGCTAATATTGGCGATTGGGCTTGCCTTTCAGATACACCATTAGTTTTCATACGTAATTTTACAGTAGCCAATAATCGAGCACGTGGTGCTCTACTACAATCTCGTAATATTGACATGAGATATTCATTATTCAACCGAACGAGTGGACCAGCTGTACTTTTTCAACCATCTCTATTTTGGTTTGAAGGTCCTGGAGCCAAAAATGTAACATTATCTGACAATACATATATCCATTGTAATGAAGGTATTTCACAGAATAAAGGTATGATTTCTATTTTACCTGATCCTATTCAATTAGTACAAGTAATCAATGATATTCGAATTGCATCGTCAACATTTATATTTGGTAATTATAGTCAAGGTCTCCTACAATCGAATAATGCTAATAATGTATATTTAACGGGAAATTATATCGCAACAAACAATTCAATGGCATTAATATCGATTTGTAATAGTCGAAATGTGACTGGTAGTAATAATTGTTTGGTCAATAATCAAACAACAGTCAATCAAATTTATGTATTCGATCAAACAGAACTTTGCCAAATGAATTTGAGTAGTTTGATTGATTTGCCACGATCAGCTTTTAATTCATCGTTTCCGCCACCTGTTTTTATCAGTTATATAAGTATCGATTAATTTATGTTTTATTCAAAATATATTTGTAAATCATACAAACAACAAGTACAAATAACACCCTTTAACATAGAATATAGAATTTGTATTGTATTTCATCCAAAAATAGTTGGATTTGCTTCCATAATAACACGACGCCGGTGTTTACAATTTGTTCTAAGATTAAAGATTAATAAAATTAAAATCGTTGAAAACATGATGATTTCAAAGAATTCGAAATAAATTTTGTAATCTTTAAATTGAAATGGATCAATATTAACTACAATAACTGAACAACTCATAAGAAAAAATAGATGAAGTGTTAATTTATGTGTCACACTGACTATACCAGTAACATCCAAAAAAGCTTTGTTATACATCGAATAGAATGCAATACTACATAAAGCTATATTACGAATAATACGTAGTTGTTCGAAACTTGTCATTAACGTTGCAAAATCAGGTACACATGAATCATTATCTTGAAAAGCTGGTTGAGTCATATCAATTAAATTACAAAATGATGTGTTGGTTGATATCGGTTGAATATATAAACATTTCAATCGAGATGCATTGTATATGGCACGTAGTCCTGGTGATGCTAAGAAAATCATCGTAACACTGAGATAAATCGATGGTCGAATCATAGCTCGTGTAGCCAGTAAATAGTTGAGGGTGTATGATTGTTGGTAAGTAAAACATTTGAAATTTTGATGAGCTAATTCTGTACCGAGAAACAATGCAATTGAAGCTACTGTGAAAATGACTGTTGCTCGAACTTCGCCATGATTCATACTGCAGTTTTGAATTGCTAGAATCGCATTCGTAATTAACAATGGAATAAGAAAATAGACTTCAATCGATGCACCATACGCTGCAGCACCCGATGCATAACCAATTGAAATAAAGGCTTTTAATTGATACGAGGAACGACAAAGAAAATTTAATATTCTTGTTGATTTTTTATTTGTATGGTTATACGCAATTAATTCCAGAATAACCACATAAAACCAAACCATAATTGCGCTCATACGTGGTATCAAGATGTCATATGGTACACGTTGCATTAGATGATCTCGATTGAAATAACGACGATGAAAGTCATAGAAGAAGTCGCGTATTCTTTGCGATCTATGACGATGTTTAATTATGTTAAGATCAAACGAATTCGATCGCATTTGTCTATCTTGAAAAGTAAATGTGTCAGTTGATAACCTTTGCGGAATGCCCTTTATTCAAGAAAAAAAGAAGAGATGTGCTTTCAGAAGAATGACATAGATTCTTACATACCACGTACATCATTCTTAACAACAACACTGATGAACTGAATATTATTCGATCGATCGATCGATCGAAGGAAAACAAAATGATTGATGATCATTACTCAAGTTTTGTTTTTCTTGCATATTTAAATACCGGAAATACAAAAGAAAATATACGCTTGAGAGTGACGGAAGAAAACATTTATATGTTTGCTAACACACAAATCTCTTGACTATCTAATTCTCGATTGTATAATCGAAATTCATCGATACCACCCTTGAATGGTCCTGAGACAATTGGTATTAATCCATTTAGACAACTAATTCCACCCAATGGACCTAACGGACTATTATTTCCTAAGGTAATGTATTGTGGCTCGAAATAAAGAACCACTAAGTAACGAGTGTGGTTGTATCCATAATGAAAATTTGCATTTGGAAAACATTTCGATTGAAAATAACTGGTACTTGTATAAAAGTATAAAACTTGTTCAACAACTGTTGTGTCCGATGATATCCCATGAAATAGATTGACACTATGATCATTTACAGTCCAAGTTGTATCGAATGGGAAATAAACTAATAGAGTTGCATCATTATAAATTTGACAAAAACCATTAATATACATTAATTGTTGAGATAGAACAGCATCATAAACTACAGACAATTCGTTGAATTGAAATCACATTGACCAAATATAGCGTTATTTCCTGGTGCCATACTCGGATATAACCATACTTCTATAGTAAAACTTTGTGCTAAATTTACATTTGGAATTTGAATGATCTTTTTTTCTTCTATTATTTTATTTATTATAATAAAACTTGACGGAATTCCTTATTTTTGCGTATGAAAACAAACTGAATCAATAAAATTACGTGTACTTTTCATCTGTTTGCAAGTACACAAATTTCATGACTGTCTAATTCACGATTGTACAATCGAAATTCATCGATACCACCTTTAAATGCTCCAGCAACAACAGGTATCGATCCAACTTTACAACTAACTCCACCAGATGGACCCAACGGACTATTATTACCCAAAGTTATATATTGTGGTTCGTAGAAAGTCCATGTATTCATTGAAATTGCAATCGAAACAGCAGTTAATTCTCCATTCGTATAAATTCGTATTCCATAAGTTGAACTAAAAACCATGGCAATATGTGTCCATGTATTTGCAGGTATGATTGGACCTTGCGTTGCATTGACAACTACTCCTCCACTTATTAATATTTGTGCAACTAGAGTGCCAGTCGATGTCAATGCTAATATATCAAAACAATTTGTTCCACTTCCATTTTGCCAATTCGATGAATGAACTAAAGATCCACCACCAGTTAACGAATCGGGATTGACCCATAGAGAAATTGTAAACGGTGGAGTACCATAATCTGGATGAGGATAACATTTCGATTGAAAATAACTCGTACTTGTTGAAAAATAAAGAGCTTCTCCAACAGGTCCTTGTGCTATTGTTGTTGTTGCTTGTGTTAGTCCATGAATCATATTAACACTGTAATCATTGTATACTGTTTGTGAATTGAATGGAAAATAGGCAACTAATGAAGCATCATTACTGATTTGACAAGCAGTTCGAGCACTGCTAGCAGATATTGTAAAATGATCAATACGACTAAATTTTAATATCGATCAAATAAGAAAATGTTTAGAATTGCTTCTTACCCTATGAAATAGCTGGCATTATAAACATAGGTTTGACTTTTGCCAATTGTAGTTATAGATCCTAATAATGAACCTTTATAAGGACTGACAGGACTATTTGAAAATGCGTCTAAACGACCACTGATGTAAATTAATAGTTGAGATTTAGTTGAATCATAAACAACGGCTATATGTGCCCAATCACTTTGCGTTAGAAGAGTTGAACTCATCAATGAAATACTATTACTATTCATTGAATCTAATGTAAAAATAACACGATTATTTCGTATTGTAATAGCAATGCAAGTGAAATTCCAATCACATTGACTGAATAGGCCGTGTTCAGGCCATGCTGGAGTATTTGGATAGATCCATGCTTCAATAGTAAAACTTTGTCGTAAATCAACATATGGAATTTGAACATATTGAAAATTCGATGGACTAGCTAAAGATAAAGCACCTGTACCAATATAAGGATACGGCGTATAATTAATTGTACTTGTTCCAAATGGAACTGCCGGTGCATATCCAGTTAAATCATTTGTATTATAATCAAATTGATATAAATACGTAACCATTGTTGTTCGATAGGGTGTTTCTTCGCCAATACATGTTGTTATTGGACAAACTGAAGCGGTCAAATTACCGAATGATGATGCTAGAATTTCAATTCGAATTGTAGTTATATATTTTATCAAGAATTTTTCGTACATTGTCCATTCGATGGACGAAGAATAAAAAAATAGACTAGTGGTATAACAGCTCCAGAAACAACGACAACAACCAAACAAACCACACCTAATTTAAATAGATTCTGCCGTTTGGATGTCAAACGTTCATTTGGTTTTAAATTCGTCGTTTCAGGGGTTAATGTTGACAATTGATCAATGGAAGGAGTGATTGCTGGTGTTTTCTTGGGTGTTTTTATAAATGATGGTTCTCGATGAAGCGGAGGCAGATAGTTCTTGTCGGGTGGTGTGTCTAATTCTTTTTGATTTACTGCTCCAATCTAAGAGAGATAAAGTGGTGGATCAAAAAAATATATTTCATATTCATTGATCAATCAAACTTGTCGACTATTGATACGTGATCGTCGTTGAACATAAGTTAATCGTGGCTGATTTTGCATATTTCTTCTTGTTAATCGAATTTAGAAATAAAAAAAGAAAAGAATTATTTGATATTGATTCAATTATTTTTCTTTTTTATTAGTTTTATAATAAAGAAACTTTATAAGTTATTTATTGCGTACTTGTCTTCGTTTATACGAAAATCCATGCACTCAATAAACATTCTTATTTTTTTCAATTAGTTTTGCACTGTTAATCTGGCATGAATGATAATTTTACGCATAGGTTTTATTTTATTCAAAAGAAAGGAAAAAAAATGTCATCTTCAAGCTAATACCAATCGTATTTGATCATTTGCTCCATAAAGTCCAATATAAAGTACCCATGGTAATGGACATTGAACGATAGGAATCATCATTTCATAAATTGAACCAGTCGATTGATTTTTTAATGAAATGACTTGTCTATCACAATCGATACTAAATTCGATTGTATCGTTTTCATTCATGTCAGAGAGATAACCATTAAATTTCTGAAAATGTTTTCCATTCAACCAAACTTGATGATGACCAGCCCAACCGAAAACACTCGATGCTCGATAAAGACTCGTTTCTGATGGCATATTTTTTGAAATAATACCGAAAAATATCCATCGTGGCAAACCTAATCGATCGATATGAAAACAAAATCGATGTAAACCCGAATAATATTCGTTCTTTCCTCGAATTGTTGCGTCATTGACTGTTGGACCATGAACAATTGTATACGCTTGATTATTTGCATTTATATCACCGATCGATTGATGAAATGTATCCAAAGATATTTGTGAGATTTTAATTGGATTGATAAATGCATTTGGATATTTTTCTTCGTGAATATTAATTGTTCTTGGATGTTGAAATTCAATTTTTAATTCTTGAAGTTTATTCATCCAATTATTGAGATCATTTTCAAGTAAATGCTTTTCGAATCGAGCTTGATTTAAATCGTGACTTAATTTAGTAAATGATTTACTTAATTGAATTGTATGTTTCGTATAAACTTGTTTTAATTGTTGTCGAAGATCATTGGCTGTTTGATGAATTTTCGAAATTGATTCATTTTCCCATTTGGTAATTTTTTTCATTAGTGAATGTTCAGAAAAATGTTTCGTATCATCAATAATTAGTTGTCGTAGTTGATTATGATAAGTATAGAGTTTATTGATTTGTTTGAGAAATTTTTCATCCGATTTCATTGAAGAATTGGCGAAATTTATTGATGAGACCAACATTGAGAAGGAAAGAAAGAAAAAATGAAACTATTGTTAATCTATCTTGAATAGAAACAAGTGTAAAGTAGATTTTAAAAGAATATCCCGTATTTTTCCTTATTAATAATCATCTCGAACCGTAAAATGGTAAGAAAAAAATCTGCTCGAAAAGTTCAATAAGAAATGAAGAATAACAGTTTTTTTTGTTAAGAGGCTTTGTTTTATTAATAATTCACAAACGCGTACGTTTAATGAAAAAAAACGCATATGCGCAGTTACATTAGGAGATTTCATGTGTTGATGACACTGAATAAACTCGTCTTTCTCCTTTTTTTTTGTCTATTCTTAATTGAATTTCTATATATTAGCAAAAGTCATGCCAGTCTAAATGAGTTTGTTGGAGTTTTTTTTTGAAATAAAGAAAAAAAAAGAAATGAATGCTTTAGCAAGTCGGTGGTGGAAGAATTTCAGACAGTGCACGAACATAATAAGTTCCATTACCAAGTGTCGGGATTAATGGCGCACCGTTTTCACTGTTCTCATTCCAAGCGTAAATAATGACAGTTTGTGCTTCTGTAACAGGTTGATTTGTGCATGTCAGTTGGAGAGATGTTTTGAAAAAGTCTTGTAATTCTTGAGCTGTTGGTTGAAGAAAATGTTCGGGACCTTGATCAACCCACGGAACAGGATGTTCAGCACGTGGACGTGGATCCCAGCCGGATGGAAGAGGAAGAACTACCTTTGCACCACTTTTAAGCGCAGCATTCCACCATCTAATCATATATAAATCTAATGGCCGAAATCGAATTAGGACAATGATGACTTACTGTGTAGTTCTTTGAACTTCATCACTAAATGGAGCACCTTGTAAAGTACCGCCACCACCGAGTCCATAAGATGAAATAGCGTCGAAACCGATCGTATTAGCTCGTTGTTGTGCACGTGGAATATCACCATCCATTAAAACGAGATAAGGATTCTGTAAACCTCGATTGATTGCTTTCAATCGAAAATTATCCCAAACTTTTCGGCTACCATTCCATCCGCCACCGCAAAGTTGAGCTTCTTCATCATCAAATTGAAACAAATAGATTAATGGTCGACCGCCTAATACAGTTTGAAATTGTGGATGTACCATTAATTCAAGATAGGATTCTTGAAATTCATCTCCGCATGGCGATGATCCCAAAAGAACGAATGTAAAATTAATCAATGATACATATCGACTATTCAAATATCGATTGAGACCATAGGCTGGATATTCTGCACAATAACGATTTGATGTATGTTGATAATACTGTGCACAATACGGTGAATTTGTCGAACAATTTGGTCCGAATGCACAATAAGTATCAAATGCCCAATAATCAAAACCAGCAAATTTAGCATAGAGAATTTCTTGATCCATAACAGCTTGTTCGTCACCATTGTATGTTACATTACCATCGGGCTGTACTGTAGCAAAGAATGGTAATCGATAATGAAAATGTTCTGGACTCATGGCTCGATGAGAATAGAAAGATATTTCATCATATTTGCCATTCACTAAATTCCAGGCATCCCAACGAATAACACCAACGGTTGGTCGGTTAACATCACCTGTGCTGCTTATACCAAATAAGAAGCACGATGATAATAGGACTAAACTCGAGAACATTTTATTTTATGATTTCAGTTTACCACACACACGATTCTGTCGTTATATATTCTCTTTGGAGTTTATCTATTGTTTGCAAAGGAGTGTACTTTTCTTATCTACAAAAAAATGAGTTTTCTTTATTCAATAAAAGAAAAATGAGTTCAGCTCAGCAAGTCATTGGAAGTATTTGGTTAAGAGCTCGAACGAAATAAGTTCCATTTCCTAATGAAGGAATAATCGCAGCACCATTTTCATCACATTCATTCCAAGCATAGATAATTACTGTTTGAGCTTCGGTCACATTTTTGTATGTACAAGTCAATTCAATTGCTGTTCTAATAAAAGTTTGTAATTCTTTAGCAGTTGGTTGTAGGAAATAGGTTGAGTTATAGCGGGGCGTAGGGTTCCAACCTGTCGAGAGTGGTATTATCACTTTTGCATTACTTTCCAAAGCAGAATTCCACCATCTACATATACGTATATATACGGAAATATTTTTTTCTCTCAGATGGCAAAATAGATATTTGATATTACTGTGTACTTCGTTGGATTTCCTCGGCGAATGGAGCTCCCTGGTAACTACCACCACCTCCAAGTCCATAGGATGAAATAGCATCGAAACCGAGTAGTTCAGTATAATTTCGACATCTCTGAATTAATCCATCCATTAAAACTAGATAAGGATTTTTTAAACCTAATAGAAAATAAATTCAGTCATATGGCATAGAAATTAGAGATTAAATGGATAAAACTCACCACGTGCTATTACTTTCTGTCGAAAACGATCAAATATTTGTCGACTACCTTGCCATCCGCCACCACACAATCGTGCTTCTAAATCTCCAAATTCGAACAAATACAAAAGTGGTCGACCACCGAGAACAGTTTGAAATTGTGGATGTGTCATTAATTCGATATAGGATTCTTGAAGAATATCATCACAGAGAGTATTATGTAATAATAATAGTGTAAAATTTATTAATGAAACGTATTGACTTGAAAGATATCGTTTTAAACCATACGTAGGATTCAATGGACAAAAATGAATCGAAATATTTTGTGCATATTGAGTACAAGATGTGATGTTAGTCGAACAGTTTGGTCCAAATGCACAATAAGTATCAAATGCCCAATAATCAAAACCTGCTTGTTTAGCATAGAGAATTTCTTGATCCATAATATCCTGTTCATCACCATTGTATGTAACATTTCCATCAGGATGTACTGTAGCAAAGAACGGTAAACGATAATGAAAACGTTCGACACTCAAATATCTATGACTGAAATTAGACATAAAATCATATTGTCCGTTGTATAAATTCCATGCATCCCAACGAATAACACCAACAGTTGGTCGATTCACTTCATTGGTAGTAGCACAAGACCATATAAATAAATTTATATATAACACACTCGATAGCAGTAGCATTTTTTTTCTTTTCTCTTTTCAAATTCAACGCATGTCTCCATATTTTATCTATATGTTTATCTTTTATTTATAAACAAAAAAGAAAGTCTTTTAAAACTTGTCATTGATGGAAACAATAAATTATCGTTATTACTGAATCTATAATTATATCATATCTAGTCATGCATTTCTATTTAATTCTTTTTTCAGTATGCAGATATTTTTCCATGAACTATAATCATTTCAGATTTTCTCTCTCTCTCTTAATTATTCAAGTATTTTTTTAAAATAAATATTTACTAATATGTAATTTTTAGAAAGCTAAACAGAATGGTATAACAGTGACAGATGTAGCACTTAGTCACACCGGAATTTTAAAAAATCACGGCATATTTCAGCATATCCATACCGAGTAAACTTCAAACTTCTGAATTCATTTGCTACAGAAAATGTTTCTAATTCAAGCTTTACTCTATTTTACAACTATACATTGTTTTCAAATTTCTCGTCAAAATAATCTCCATTATACAGATCCGTCAACATCATTACAATACAATTGTTTACATGTATTTGATTACATCACAGGCAAACCTGAACTTCAAAGAATAGTACCTTATTGTATGAATGAATATTCACCAATATTACAAATTCAAAACTATGATTCTAATTTGGAATTCACTTTTACTGTTTTAAAGAAAGAGCAAATCACAAGTGAACAATTATATCGTTGGTCAGCACCAATTGATCTCATTGAACATTATCAGTATTACTTAGATACAAATGATTTAGTATTAGCTGACAAAATCTATTTGAATTGTTCATGGCCAAGATTTGGTCCACTATGTCAATATGAAATCTGCCAAGAGTGTGAACATTTAGTTAATCAATCAACATTAACTTGTTATCTTCATTTGCAATGTGATCATCAATCGAAATCAATATGTTTAGATTGGAAAGATATTTGTAATGGACGCGTTGATTGTTCTAATGATGCAATCGATGAAAAATATTGTTTAGAAATGGAAGTTAATCAATGTCAAAATGATGAATATCGATGTTTAAACGGGCAATGCATTCCAAAATCGTTTCAAAAAGATTTTATTCCTGAATGTTTCGATCAATCGGATGAATTATTTTACAGAAATTTGGCACCGCCACGTAAACATAAAATTCAAAGAGAACAACTGGGTTGGTTCGAAGATTTGGCATACACGAAAATGCATCAAACCCGTACGGACGATGAAAAACGTAAATCGATACTATTAAAAGCAATGTTTT
>ERZ778024.3385-NODE-3385-length-11711-cov-5.586994_pt1 | contig 11711 bp, 14 predicted proteins | sample MGYA00375754_ERZ778024 | MGnify/ENA primary metagenome ERZ778024 (study PRJEB29350, sample SAMN05389827) | bioreactor metagenome | isolation source: Thiocyanate bioreactor | place: South Africa: University of Cape Town | collected 2014-02-18 ... | reverse complement strand
TTTTTTTTTTTTTTTTTTTTTTTGAAATTTCATGAATGAAAGAAAGAAAAAAAAGAAAAAATTACTTCAAAAATATCCTAGTTTTACCAACTCTGTAATACTTTGTATCAATAGAAAGAAACTGTAATAATGAAAGGCATTTATCTTTCAATTCTTTTTCGTTCATCTTTTGAACATTTAATTTCTTCTCCAAAATATTGAAACTAACAATAATATAATTATTACATTTTTGTTTCAGAAAATTCAAAATCAAAAGAGGAGGAAAGAAAATAAAAAGGTTACCGTTCAAGGAAGTAAACTTGAGTGGCTCTAAAAGAGAAACCAGCTTTTCTTATTTTCACAGTTTCTAATAATCCAGTATATCTAAGTTGAGTAAGTATAATATTATCATCAAAAAATCCAGGTTGTTTTTCAGAATTTGGTCTAAGACATCGAATAAAATGAGGATAACTTGAATCAAGATTTTCAATTAATTGATCCAAAGATTCCTTTTTTTGGAAAAAAAAAAAAGTATGACGATGATATTTAAAATTGAAAATAAATAAATAAATAAATAAATAAATAAATAAATAAAATAAAATAAAATAAAATAAAATAAACTTTAAATTGACTTGAAACAGTTCCTTTATGAGCAGCTTTTTTCAAAACTCTAATAGTCATCTTTTTTCCTTGAATTTCAGGTTGAGAAGAACGGAAGATATCTTGAATAATATGATTTTTGCTATCCCAAAAGATAGAAACAACATCAGAACTAATTGAATCTCTATTTTTATCTAAAAATCCTGTAACATCATAAGTTACCTTATTTTATTTTATTTTATTTATTTATTGATTTATTTATTTATAGGATAATTTGGTGAACCAAAAGAAAGAAGAAATTACATCTCCAGCATAATGAGAAATTCCAAAAGAAGTATGAGCTTGTTGTCTAACAAAAATATAGTTTTCTGATTTTCCTTCATGATGTTGATGAAATTTAGCAATTAAAGTAGCATCTGTTGTTGTTGGGAGGCCACTTTCTTCATCAAGTAATGAAAATAATCCAGTATGTTTCTAATAATATTAAAAATATAAATTATCAAGATACAATAAAATAAAATAATTTTTTACTTTTGTAAAAAGACTTAAACATGGTTCATTATCTTTAAATGGAATAGGAGTCCATTCAATTTCTTCTTTTTCATATTCCTACAAAAAAAAAAAAAAAAAAAAAAAAAGTCAATTATTCAATATTAAAAAGTTTTGGAGGAGGAAAAAAAAACAAACTTTTTGTTCATATTCAAGTAAATATCGATAAAAGTATTGTTGAAGTTGTTCATTTGCAAAATTTATACAAAATTGTTCAAAGCTATTTACCTATATATATTAAAAAAAAAAAAAAAAAATGAAATGAAATGGTTAGATGTGATTAAATTAGATAAAATAAAAAAATAAAAAAAATGAACTGGAAAATTTTCAAAGCCAAAAATATCTAAAATTCCAATAGTTCCAAAGTAATCTTGACATTCAGTTCTTAAATTAGCAGATTCAACAATCCATTTAAATAATCCATCATATAAAGCTTTTGCTAATGAATCTCGAGTTTCATAAGTCTATTTTTTTAATTTTTTTCAATAAAATAAAATAAAATAAATTTGCAAATTTCATTGGTTATAATTTTTTTTAAATCCATTACTTTTTGAATGGTTAATGGAGTAATAAAAGCTTCTCCTCTTGTCAAGGTTGATCTAGTTGTGATTGCTGAAGCAATATCATCTGCTTTAGTTTTTAAACATTCTGCAACCATTGTTAAAGCTAAATTAAATTATTGATTTTTGTTTTAAAAAAACAAATAATAGTAATAAAAGAGAAAAGAAGAAATAAGTAAGTACTATCATTGGTTTCAGTTCGTTTAACTGTTGTTACATCAAATTTAATTGCTTCATCCATTTTGGACTCAAATTCTAAATTTCCTAAAAGTAAAATCCCAGATAAAATTGAATATATTTCTTGAATTGTTTCTTGTTTAAAACCGAGAATTACAAGAGCAATCTAGTTTTTTTTAAAAAAAATTATTATTGTTTTCAAAGAATTAAAATCAATAAAATGCAAATGTAAATGATACATTCAAATTTTTAAAATCGTTAGCGTCATTCCTTGAATTTAATGTGATATTTCCTTGAGAAAGATATCGATATTTATCAGGAGTTTGAAGAAAGTATTGCTCTATGAATTGTTTTATATTATTTTTTTGAATTCATTTGTCGTTTAGAAAATAAATAAGATTAAACTTTTATCTTCTTCACTTGCTCCAGCTAATAATTGATAAAATATATGAAAATTTCTTTCATCAGGTGAACAAGCAACGACACGAGACTATTTAATAAAAAAATTTGAATTTTTTTTTTGCTTTAATAATTTTAGGAAATTAAAAAGAAACCTTTTCTAAAAGATAATTAATAATTTTTGCACCCAATATTTTTCCTGAGGAATCAAATTGTGTGGAAATGTACTTGCCCTAGAGTCAAATATTGAAGAATTAAGAATTAAGAATTAAAATAAAACAAAAAGAAATTAATAAAAGAATTGAAATAAAAAAATAAATAAAAATAAATAAAAAATATGGTAAAAATCTTACAAAACGACTTGAATTATCATTTCGAACAGTTTTTGCATTTCCAAAAGCTTCTAAGATAGTATTTGCTTCAATTACTTGTTCTTCAATCCAATTATGAGATCTTGATAAAGCAGTTAGTGCCTGAAGAATTTGTTTGGTTGCTTCAGTTTTTCCTGCTCCAGATTCACCACTAAAAAGAAAAATAATTTTGGATTTGATTTTTTTTATTCTTTTTTATTTTTTTTTTTTATTGTCATTATTTTAAGAGGAATAAAATACCTTATTAATACACATTGATTTTTTCGATGTCTTAGAAGTAAAAAATGGACTTCATTAGCAATTGCATATACATGAGGGGGAAGAAAATTTATTCTTGAGTTTTGATATTCTTTTAATATTTCAGCGGTATACAAAGGAAGTTGACGATATGGATTAACAATTATTAAAATAGTACTAACATAGGTCTATTTTTTTTAAAGAATAGTAATCAATATTATAGTGAAAAAAAAAAATGATTGGAAGAAAGAAAAAAAAGAAAGAAATTACATAAATAAGATCATTATTAAAGCGATTTTTTAAGGCATCAAGAATTTCTTCCTCGGTTAGTGTAGTCAAAGAAACAAGGTTTTCAACAACTCCTCCATTCAAAGAAGAAGGTGAATCCATGACCTGAAATTATTATTTAATATTTCATTTTAATTAAGTTCAAAATTTCAAAAGTTTTGAAATTGATTCTCAAAAATAAAAAAATAAATATCAATAAGATAAATTTATGAATTTCTTGCATGATTAAATATTAATTGAGTGGAAATGAAACAATGAATGTTAATCATTTAAAATCTCTTATAATTTAATTTCCCTTGTTTTCAATTATATTCCTTTTTTTTTGAAATTGATTCTCAAAACATATCTTGATCATTAATTGTGAATTTCAATTCGATTCCAAAATCTTCCTTTCCGATTGAAACAATAATAATTTTTTCTTCATTTCAAAAACATTCAAAATGAATATGAATTAAAGGTCCAATTTAAACAAATTGATTGTCAATTAAATATCTGATCCAAATCTTCACCAATACCTTCAATCACTATCAAATTGTGAACCTAAGTCCAAAAAAAAGGAAAATTGACGAATTAATTCAGCGTTTTTTGACTTGCAATTCGAAAGTTAAGCTTTAATTTGACTTTGAATCTATCTCAAAAATTTTCCTTTCAGATTGGAACTACAATTATATTTTAGTTCATTGAGTATTTTATTTTGTTTTTCTTTTCTTTTTTGACCGCTACAAAAGTGGTTCATTCAAAAAAAGAAAAAGAAATTGGAAAAAGAAATTTCAACCTGGAAAATTGTTACAATTTGAATTTGAATCCTTAAAAGCTTCTCAATCTAAAGTTTTTTGAAAGAAAGACTATAACAAGTCTTTGATAAAAGTTCTATTAGTTAGGTAAATAACGTTATTTCTTGAAGCAATTGAGAGAAAAAAAGAAAAGAAGTGAGAAAAAAAAAAAAGGAAAAAATTGACTTTTTGATCAAAAAAAAAAAAAAAATGAGAAGAAAAAACCCTTTTTTATTGAACTTTTTGGATCTAAATTGTGATTTTTTCAAATGAGAAACAACTTTGTTTTATTGTATTCTTTTATTCAGTTGTTATTATTTGTTTTTAAAAAAAACTTGTGAATTATTTGGAAATTCAACAAAAAAGAAAAGTTTTATTTATTTATTTATTTATTGATTGTTTATTTTGTGGCGCCAAAAAAAAAAAAGAAAAAAACAAAAACAAAAACAAAAACCTCCATTTTTTTTTCTCTTTTTTTCCTTCCTGCCTTTTTGGGATTTTCAATTTCGGGGTTTTGGTTGTTATGGTTCAAGGGAGGTTTTTTTTTTCGCTTCTGTTTTTTGTAACCCGAGATCGAATCTCCTTGATACTTAGATTCTTCTTTTTTTTTAAAAAAAAACAAAAAACTTTAAAATGCTCCAACAATTAATTATTTGACTTTATTCTTTTGTTGATCTTATCATAAAATTACATTTGTTTTTTTCTTTCAAATCAATCCTTCATTTGGTTGTTTATTTCGTTGTTTATCTTGTCAAAATGAATACTATAATACACTTAATTGCAATGATAAAAAAAAATTATGAGGATTTCCGAACAATGAAACGGAATTCATCTCGAGGTCCTCTTAATTTTTGTTTATATTTGAAAATATTATCGCTTCTCTTTATGGGGTTTTCTGTTTTTAATTTTTTTTTTTTAAAAAAAAAGAAAAATGGTTAAAGGTAAACCAAAAGTAAGTCCAAAAAAAGAAGAAAAAAGAAATCAAACCTTTCTCTTTAAATATCATTACTACTGTCCATTTATCTGAAGAATCTCTAAGTTGAGCTTGTTCTAGAACTAAAATTGAATTTGAAATTTGATGTTGGATTTAAAAAAAAAAAAAAAGAAAAGAAAAAGAAAAAAGAAAAAAGAAAATACCTTTTTGAATGAGATTTTGAAAAGTGTCATTTGAAGTTAACATAAATTCTTCATCAGAAAATACAATCGTATTCGTTACTTCCAATGCAACATTTAAAAACACTTTTTCAACGTTTCCAAAATTCTAAGAATTTCAAAATTAATAACAAAAGATAAAAGATAAAAATCAAAAAAATCAAAAAAAAAAAAAAATCAAAATGAAACCTCAAAAGCTTCACTTATTCTCTTTGGAATTAGTTCACTATTAATTTATTTTATTTTTTATTATTTAAAACAAAAAGAAAAAGAAAAAGAAAGAAAGAAAAATAAGAAATCAACCTTCTCCTTCTTGATTTCTTTTTGTTCTAAAATAAAATTAAATAAAATTAGAATTATTACTAAGTGTGAAAAAGGGAAAAAAAAAAATACCTCAGCGTATTTGACCGAAATGACTGAAAAAGTTGGTTCAATAGATAAATTAAATTTAGAAATTGTTTCAAGTTTAATCGGTAATGGATTTTCAGAAGCATCAATGATTCTCTCTAATGGAATATAGATTTTCATTAAAATTTCTTATTTTTTTAAAAAATACATAAATAAAAGAAAAAATGAACCTGAGCCTTTATCCATCATCAATAATAAGTAGTTAAGAGGATTTTGAGAAATTTCATATTTTTCAAAAGCTATGATATGGTATTCAATTTTATTTCATTTGAAAAGAAAAGAAAAAAAATCAACCTTTTTGTAGAACATCTATTGTTGTATCTTCCATATTAACTGCAATTGTTTTATAATGATCAGTTTCTGAAAATTCTTTTAATGAAAGACGAATTGTTCCCATCTCATTTCCTTCCTCCGCAATCTAAAATCATTATAATTATTCTCATCATTCTTTTTTTGATTTTGTTTCATTTTTTTTTTTTTTTCTGAATTGAACCTTTTTTTCAGAATCAAACTCTGTACTATATGCTTTGAGAGGAGAAGGCTTTTTTTCTTTCTCTTCAAATGAATTTATACTCGAAATTGAAGAACTTGATGATGTTTGTTGGAGACCTTTGGAATCATCCCTAATTTTTTTTAAAAAAAATTCAAAAATGAAAAATAAAAATAAAATGAAAAGGTTACAATTTTTTTCCAAAAATATTTTGAAGTCCTGTACTAAATGTCCTACTACGTTCCCTACTACGTTTTGGTGAAGTACTCTCTGTTGATTTTTGAGGAAGGGAAGGAATTTTCTTTAAAATAAAAGTGATTTCAAAAGGGTGTTGATTTTGAAATGAAAGAGGTATTTCATTTGGAGAAAGTGCTACAACTTTTTCTATTGAAAGTTGAATTTAAATTTAAATTTAAATCACTCAAAGTAATTTTTTTTAAAAAAAGGGTTTATAAAGACCTTCTTGGTTTGCCCAAGCTAAAAAATAGAGTGAAGTATCATCTTTCAAATCAAAGGCATCCATTGCTTTAAATAATCAAAGAAAAATTGAATTTGAATTTTAAATTGAAACAACGAAAAATAATTCTCTACCTTTCAAAATGACCACTTCTTGAGTATCTTGAAGCGTAACATTCAAATTAATTACGAACTCTGAACGGAGATCTCCATTTTTTATTTTTAAAGTTCCTGCTTCATTCTAAAATTTTTTTTATTTTGAAATGAATATAATATAAAAGGAGAAAAAAAAAAAGAAAAAAAAAGAAGAAAAAAAAAGAAGAAAAAAAAAAGAAACGTTAAATGTTGGAGGAAGGGATAATCGAGTATTAGGAGTTGATGTTCTTCTCAAAAATGGCTTAAACCCAAGAGATTTTCTTGGACTATAAAATGTTTCTGGACTTGAATTCGAAGATGGTGTAGTTGGAGTTGTTGGTGAATCAGAACTTGGATCTGTTATTTTATTATTTTAATTTTTTTCTTTTTTTTTTCTTATGTTGCAATCGAAAACAAGAGTGAAGAATTTACTTTCCATGATGGACATGTTCTTATCAATTTTGAGTTTCTCCCTAATAAATAAATATAAATATAAATAATCAACAAAGAAAAAAAGGAAAGGAAAAAATACGGAGCTTTAGTTCCAAAAGTTAAACTCCTATGTCTTCTTGATTTCACTCCATTGTTTTGTTGGGTTTCCTTTTATTGTTATTGATTTTATTGTCATTTTATTTATGTCCCGAAAAAAAAAAAAGAAAAGAAAAAAAAATGAAAGAGAAAAGAAAAGAAAAACTTGAGGTCTTGTATCAAGGAGAATAAATTTTGGTTCTCCTTCTCCTGAGTTAACAAGTTGTTGGTGGATCGAAAATGGAGTTTCTTGTGGAGTTAAATCTCTTTCTATTTTAATGATAAAAAAAGGAGATAAGAGACAAATTTGTTTGGAAAAAGACAGAAAGAAAGAAAGAAAGAAAGTTACGTTGTCCATCATGAAAGAGTGTCAAATTAAAGAAATCAGGGGAGTCAGTAATTTGAAAAAGTTTGAGTGCTTTTTTTTTGGAATGAATTATTGAAATAATAAATAATAGAAAGAAAAAGGAAATTAATTTTTTTAAAAAAACCAAGTTTTTTAACGTTCTCAGTGGAATCATCCCTTGAAACTTGAAGAGGACGATGTTCTAATGAATCACGAGCATATGAAATTCGAATATTCGTTTGCTAATCAAAAAAAGTAAATAATGAAAATTTGAAAAGAAATTAAAGAAAATCAAAAAACATATATATAGAAAGTGAAGAAAATACCAGAGGTTCGGTACTTTCACTTGAATTTCGATGATAATCTTTGAATGAACGAAATAGTGTGGAAGAATTTTTAATCATAAAAGAAATTATTGATGCTTGGAGATTCTTTTTTTTTTTAAAAAAAAAAAATAATTAAAAATGTTAATAAATGAATTTTTTTTAAAAATAAATAAATAAATACCAATTGAATATCTAAGCGGGTAGGATCTGCTTCATGACGAATTAAAATTGCTCCAAACATAAAAGATAGATCTTTTTCATTTGTTTTATTGGCCTCTGATTGTGTTAAAACTCTGAAGGATGGGGAAAAAATTTTTAGGATTTATTCAAAAAAAAAAAAAAAAAAAAAAAATAGAAGAAAAACTTTGTGAGATGTAAAATTAAATGAATTAAAGTTGCACTATGAACAGCTGAAAGAGTTGAGATTGCTTTTTGAAAACCTTGAACTTTTCCAAATTGATGTTCCATTTCTATGGGAATGAATTTGTTGTATTTTTTAAAATAAAATAGATTAAATCAGAGAATACTGATTGATTCTTCAAACTCGATATAACTTTCTGGAGTTATTAAAGGTCTTTGTAATTCTTGAAGATATGTTTTAATTAAACTTGTAAGGACACTAATATCTGACCATTGTGGATCATCCAAATTAGGTCTATTAAAAAAAAAAAAAAAAAATCAAAAAAAAGAAAGAAAAGAAATAAAGAATGAATGATAAGCAATTACCTGCCAGATTGAAATTCATTTTTAAGTTGTTTAACAAGAGAACTTGATCCTGAATGGCGATAGAGTCCAGGTATGAGAAGTCCTAAAAGATTTGTTTTATTTTTTTCGAAATTTTTAAGATTAACTTCTAAAAATTGATCAAAGCATAATTTTGTATCAACCTTTTTTCTCGATTGCTTCAATACAATCAGAAATAATAAATGGAGTTTCTCTTCCATCAAAAGCTGCTTGCTTTTCTAGATCAGGCTTTGCATTAAATAGATTAAAAAGATTTTCTTGACTTGCACTTCTGTTTTTTTTTTTTAAAAAAAAAAAAAAGGTAAAAATATGTAATGGATTGAAAATTTGGAAAAAAAAAATAACCTTTTCTTTTTTGAAACAGAAAATGTCATTGATGTATGTTTCCGAAATTTTGATGTAAGTTTTGATGACTAATTTTGAAAGTGATTTTAATTTTCATTTGATCATAATTCAAAATTAAAAAAAAATAATAATAATAAACTGTTAGTTCTTGATTTTTTGATTTTTCTTTTCTATCATCTTTCATTATAAATAATGGTTCTTCACTTGATTCTTCCATATTTGCTCTTTTTTTCAATATAAGAGGTAAATCACTATAAGTTAATCTCTTTTCTATAATAGAACAACAAAAAAAAAAAAAATTAAAAGAATAAATTTTAGAAGTTTAAAGATTATCTACCATTTTGATTATGTCGGAAATACATGGTATAAAAGTGCCAATAATCACTTGTATTTGACTTGGAGAGAACTTTAGATAGGACTTTATTCAAAAAAAAAAAAAAAAAAAAAAAAAAATTATTTTATTTTTTTTAAAAAAAAAAAAAAAAAAAAAAAAAAATTATTTCATTTTTTTTAAAAAAAGAAAAAGAAAGAGAAAGAAAAACCTTTTTGAATTACTTGTTGACATGTTTCAGTCGAAGATATCGAAAGTGTCTTGATTTGTGAGGATGTTTCAGTTCCTTTTCCATTTGATAGATCAAGACTAATTTTTATTGTTCCTTTTTCCTCCTATTTTGATTTAAATTTGGTTTCAAAGATTCAAAAAAAAAGAAAAGAAAGAAAAGAAAGTTATTACTTCAGTATCTAAAGATAAATCAGTTTTCAAGAATCTTGGAAATGAATCCGTTAACATTAGAAGATAGATTTCATATTGAACTTCATCGAAAAGAGTTCTTGGAAATTTTTTTTCTTCATATACTTCTAACAAATTCATTCTCAATGTATGTTTTATATTTAATTCATTTTCAGCACCTTGAAATTTAATTTTCGATTTTTTTTTTTTTTTTAAAAAAAAAGAAGAAATTCAAATTGAAACCTCTAATAATATATCCTTCAAAAATTGCTTTAGCAGCTGATTCTAAATTTGCATCAGGTAAATTTTTATAACTTTCACATGCAATCCAAAATTCAATATTTTCTTCACTAAATTCACTATTATTTATTTATTTATTTATTTATTTATTTATTTATTTTATTTTATTTCCAACAATCTTCAAAGTTATTTACCCTTTGAGAAATTTAACAAATTTAGCAAGAAATCCAGGATCTTTAAGGAGTTGATCAAATTTTGATTCTCTTGCAAGTGTCTTTGGCTTTTTTTTTTTTTTCCAAAAATTATTCTTTTTTTTAAAAAAAAAATTCTTGAAAGTAAAAAAAATATTACAATTTCATCTTGATTACTTCCAGGTTGAACCTCTTTTCCTTTTTCTATTTCATTTTCATTTAATTTATTCTTTTCTTTTTCAGAATTTTGTGAAAGTTTGCTTGTAATTTGTCTCAAATTATTTTGAAATGCTTCCGAGTTTGTTAAACTTTTATTTTTTCCCTCTTCTTCATCTGGTAATTTAGAAATCATTCTATCGATTTGTAAACTTTGGGTATCTTCTTCATTCCAATCATAATCATGAAATTTGTTTTCATCTTCTCCTTCTAATTCAGCAGAACTTCTTCTCTATAAATTCAATAATAATATAAAATAATGATTCAAAATAATAAAGAAAAAAAGAAGGAAAATTACTTCAGTTCTAATTCTCGTCAATTGATCAAGAATATCATCAAAATCATCTCTTTCAACAATTCCAGATAATAATCTTTGTTGAGATATATTGGCAATAAACTCTGAAACAATATCATGTTTTTGAACCATGACTCTCAATAATAAACCAGCTACTTCCTCTGCATCATCTCTAGAAATCAGCTCGAGGACCACACTGACTGGGTCAACTCCTACTAGATTCACCATTGAGGCCTTTTCCTTTCTTTCTTTATTCTATCAAAGGCTCCTCAATTAATTTATTATGCTTGCTTGATCTTCTAAGATCTTATTCCAAAAGGTACCTACTCCTTTCTTCTCTCAAATACTTTTCAATTCCTACAACTAAAAACTATCCTCCTGACTCTATTCTAATTTATTTTAAAAAAATATTTAATACAATTTTATAAGTTCTCATTTCATTTAATTTTATTGAGCTTTACAGCTGTTTCATTAAATTTTTAGGTCAGGTTTCGGTCAAAAATTAAATTGGACAAAATTCAATCATTTTCACTAAATATCTTTTTATTATTTTGATAAATTTTTTTTAAACTTTCTATTTTGATCACTTTCGAATCAATCCATGAGTTCAGTTCCTATGATCCATTCATTCATTTCATTTCATTTCATTATGGTTTTTTTGTTTTTTTGTTTGTTTGTTTCTTTTTATTTACTTCCTATGTTTTGGGTATTTTCCTCTTTTTTTTCGAGGTTCAAAAAAAAAAAAAAAAACCAAGAAAAAAAACGTAAAACAAACCTCAAAGACACAACTGAAAAACAACTATAACAACTACCATGATCGTTTTAAACTCTTTTATTTTTTGATTAAATAAATCATTTCAATCTTATTATTTTTTAGTTTATTTTGTTATTATCCTCCCTTTCAACAGTTTCGTTTTTGTTATTTTCTTTTCTTTTTTTTTTTAAAAAAAAAAAACAATCTTTTGCAAAACATCTACTTGAAGTAAAAGATTGTTTTTACCTTCAAATTTAATTCAATCAATGACATTTGATTTTCTTTGAGTAAAATTCTCTTGGAAGTGTAAAAGAGTTTTAACAATCTTTTGTTTTAGATTTTTTTTTTTAAAAAAAAAATTTTTTCAATAAAATATCTAGATGTGGAATGAGAATGAAGCTGGTTAATTTTTGTTATTGAGA
>ERZ778024.3384-NODE-3384-length-11712-cov-5.498070_pt1 | contig 11712 bp, 9 predicted proteins | sample MGYA00375754_ERZ778024 | MGnify/ENA primary metagenome ERZ778024 (study PRJEB29350, sample SAMN05389827) | bioreactor metagenome | isolation source: Thiocyanate bioreactor | place: South Africa: University of Cape Town | collected 2014-02-18 ... | reverse complement strand
GGTCGACGGGTCAGCAACTTGTTGCCTAAAGCCCGTCACGGTCGTGCCAGTGGTTCTGCCAGCGCCGGTCAATGGGCGCTTCGGCTAACTGGTAGCGAATATCGGTCGAGAGGCGCAACCGTCCGGCCTTGTTGGTGTTGTCAACCGAGGCATGGACCATATAGGAGTTGTGAATGACGAGGTCGCCCGCCCGGTAGTCGGCTACAAGCCAGCGTGTATCGAATTTGTCGGCCAGGGCCGGTAAATCTTTGGTCAGCCACTCGGCCTGGATTTTCTGGGTAGAGTTTTTATCGGTTTCGCGGATGATTTTGTGACTGCCTTCAAGGTAGATGAGCGCTCCATCCTCGATTTTGCAGTCACCCAGCGGTATCCAGGCAGTCAAAAGCTGGTCGGTGCCTTCCCGCAAATAAACCAGGTCGTAATGAGCCCCAGTAGCCTGCCCACCGCCCGGTCTGACGTGGCGGATAATCTTGCGTTTGTGCAAAAAGACCGGACCGCCAAAAAACTTCTCGAAAAATGCCACCAGTTCCGGACTGGTGCAAAGGGCGTCGTATTCTTTCCCCTTTACAATCTCGTTAAAAAGAATTTCGCGGATCTTTTGCTGGTCAACTGGGCCAGCCCCGGCCAGCCCTTCCACCGGGTCGCTAACAGGCTCGAGCAGGCCGCTTTCGGCCAGGCTGTTGAAATAGTAGGAACGGAAAGCATTTATCATGGTGGGGTCGAAGAAGTTCTTGAAATAAAGGTAGCCCTGCTCTGCCAGGCGGGTCTGCCAGGCGGCGCGGTCATCTCGTTCGTCTTCCGGTACAGGCACTAACCGGCCCAGGCGGTCTTTTCCCATGTCCAGGGTATAGCCGTTGGAGACAAGTGGCGCCGCGAAGACCAAATCTTCCTCTCTGACGATGGTATTCATACGATGATAGCCATCCCTCTAAACCCGTGTCCTTTCTCAGGCTGCCTCAATGCGCCTAGAAATTGCTCAACTCTTTATTGCCATTAAAGGTATAATATAAGCTCAGGAATAACCCGGCAATAGATTTCCTGCTCATACCCTGGATTATTTGCTCGACGGTTTGGTTCTATTAAATGGAAGAAGCCTACTATATAACCCCGGCGGAAACTCAACGGGCCCTGGGACTGGTCTGCACCGGTTATGGCTACGCCTCCCAGAAGGCCGGGACCTGCCTGGGCCGGACGTTGAATTGTTACGCGGCGGTCTGGGTCAGCCAGGGGAAAGGCTGGCTGGAAACCTCGGCTACCAGGCAGCAAATAGAAATCACGGAAGGCACCCTTTTCTGGCTCTTTCCAGGCGTCACCCATTCCTACGGTCCCTACGAAAAAGGTTGGACTGAACACTGGGTCCTGTTCGAGGGAAAAATTGCCCGCGAATTCGAGCAGGCCGGGCTTTTTTCTCCGGCCCAGCCGGTAAAGCGGCTGACCGGCTACGCGCCCCTGACCGACTTTTTCGACCGGATAAAAAACGATTTTGAAAAGCCCGGTCCCCAGACTGCCGTCATCAGTGGCATGTTAATTGGCAGGTTGATTGCCGAAATCAACAGCCTGGAAACCCCGGAGACGGATGAAAGCAAATCGCCCACCCAGCCGGTAATGCAAACGCTTGGCTGGCTGGACGAACATTTCGGTGAAAGAATCGATTTCGAAAAAATCGCGCAGGAAAAAGGTATAGGCTATTCAACTTTCCGGCGTTATTTCAAACAGGTTAGCGGTCTGCCGCCCCAGGAATATCTCCAAAGTTTAAGAATCAGCCGGGCCAAGAAATTACTGGTTTTTAGCGACCTTTCTATCAAGCAAATCGCTTTTAAGGTCGGGTTTGGCGACCCCTACTATTTTTCGCGAGTCTTTCACGCCGAAACCGGGCTCGCTCCTTCCGACTTCCGCCTGCAACAACAACTTGGAACCGCTGGAATCCTGTCGGCCCCAGGTGAAACAGCCACGAATCCGGCCTAAGTAGGAATTCAAGGGTAAACCGGGCTGGGTTTGATAAAATTCGAGCCATTTTGCTATTATCCAGGAGGTCTGGGACACTTTCGGGTTTCTTCAAAATTTCTTTCCAAAAGAAAAATTCGTTTGTAGCCGTCCGTTTGCAATCATTTTGAAAATTCTATGGCAGAATACGAAACCATTACCCTGACCCTGGTCGGCTTTCCGAGCACGCCTGGGGGAGAGCCTCGCGAGGTAGCCATCCTGGCCCAAACCCTTAAAGGTAGCGGTTTGGCCTATCACCTGACCGCCGACGAACCGGACGAAGATGCCGGGGGTGCTAACGGGTTTGACCCCGAACCGGACGAAAATGTGTATATTGTGACCCAGGTCTGTTCCGGCAAACGGTTGGGAAAGGGGGGCGTTGCCACTCCCCGCCAGGCTAAAATCTGGCTCGGTTTGCTGTGCAAAATCTGTAACTGGAACGACGATTTGGCTGCTATCCTGGCGGCTTTACCGGGACGTGACCGGCAGGCAAAACTGGCGGCCCTGGCCCAACAGATTGAACAGGCCCGGTTGGAAGCCATCGAAAAGACCTTTTTTGTCGTTACCGGCGAATGACCGGCGTTATTTTAGCAATTCTAAGCTTACATAATTATTTATTGTTAAGGAAAAGGTAGAGAAAAGACCATGCGAGTTATTGTAATCGGAGGAAGTGGGCATATCGGTACTTACCTGGTGCCGCAACTGGTCGAGGCCGGGCACGAAGTAATTGAAATCAGCCGGGGTTCCCGCGAACCTTACCAGCCTCACAAAGCCTGGGAGCAGGTCCGAAAGCTAAAGATTGACCGGGAAGAAGCCGAAAAAAGCGGGGAATGGGGCCCTAAACTGCGCGAGTTGCAGCCCGATGTTGTGATTGATTTAATCTGTTTTACACCTGAAAGCGCTAAAATCCTGGTCGAAAACCTCAAAGGCCAGGTCCAGCACCTGCTGCATTGTGGCACCATCTGGATACATGGCCCGAGCATTACGGTTCCGGCCACCGAAGATATACCCCGGCGGCCTTTTGGTGAGTACGGGATTCGCAAGGCGGCTATCGAGTCCTATTTCCTGGGAGAAGCCCGGCGCAACGGTTTCCCCGTCACCTTGCTCCATCCCGGCCATATCGTGGGACCGGGTTGGGCCCCGCTCAATCCAGCCGGGCATTTTAACCCGGAGGTCTTTTCCCGGATAGCGTGCGGCGAGGAACTGGCTTTGCCAAATCTTGGCATGGAAACCGTTCATCACGTGCACGCTGCCGATGTGGCCCAGTCCTTTTTCCAGGCCCTGAACCATTGGAGTACCTCGGTCGGGGAAAGTTTTCACGTGGTCTCCCCGGCGGCAATAACCCTGCGCGGCTACGCCGAAGCCGTTTACAGTTGGTTCGGCCACGAGCCCAGGCTGAAATTTGCGGGCTGGGAGGAATGGCGGAAGACCGTTCCCGAAAAAGAGGCTTCCGCCACCTGGGACCATATCGCTCACAGCCCGAATGCCAGTATCGAGAAAGCCCGGCGCTTGATTAACTACAACCCGCGCTATTCCTCTTTGCAGGCGGTCTACGAATCGGTCAACTGGCTTATCAATAACGGCGAGGTTACTACCTCGAAAAGTTAGCCCGATATAGGAAAGTAAACCGTGTAAAGTTCGTCAACGACCTCGTAAAGCGGTTTGAAACGGATGGCCTGGGGTTGCCCGACGGTGCGATAACCGGATAGCCATTGTGCCCACTGCCGCTCGTTGTCAGGGGCAAACAGGCGTTCCGGGTGGTCTTTATCGCCCTTTAGGGTGGTTTCCCGGTCACACAGACCGGCCAGGACCACCGGGCCATCCAGGAAGGCCACCGTTTCGGGCTCATCGGGAATGGGCGAAGCGGTCAGACCCTTTGGCAGTTCCAGTGTTACCGTGTCGTTTTGCCAGATCCGCGAAATGGCATAAAAGCCGGGCTTTTCCCCTTTCATATCTACGGTCTCGCCATTTATGACCAGGCTTGGCTGGCCCTCCATCCACCAGGGCAACCGCAACCGCAGGGTGAAATCAACCGGCTTTTCGTCGCTAACTTTCAGGTTCACGGTCCAGGCGGTAGACCGGTGGCGACTACCTGCCAGGCTGGAATTGTTGTCGGCGGCGGACTGGATGGATTTTGCACCTTCCAGGTCCATCTCGATTTTGACCGGTGTCCCTTCAATCGCGCTATTCAGCCGGGAAGGAATGTACTGGGCGACGGTGACTTCTTTAGTATTGCTGTAATAGATGTAGGCGTTATGCAGGGTATGGGCCTGGACAAGCGACCCGTGGCAGCACCAGAAATCGTGGGTTGGCGTCCCCCAGCGTTTGCGCGCACCTGCTTCCAGGGGCAGGAAGTAGGTAATCATGCCGGTCATAGGGTGCTGCTGGGCCAGGATGCCGTTAAAGTTGTTTCGTTCAATATAATCGAGATATTTAACCTCACCTGACCAGCGGAACAGGAAATCGGCCAGCCGCATCATATTGTAGACGGTGCAATGTTCCTGGTTCTTATCGCCCCGCCGCGCCGCGAATTCAAAGGGCGGGGTCCAGATTTCCCCGGAGGTCTGACCGCCCGTGCAATAGGTTCCTCGGTCGTCCACTGCGCATTTCCAGTAAGCCTCGGCAATTTTACGCCACTTTTCTTCCCCGGTGACTTCGTAGGCGCGGGCCGCCCCGATAGCTTCAGGAATAGTCGTGTTGGCGTGCATGTTAGTGAGTGCGTCTTTGCCTTCCAGCAATTTTTCGAAAAGGCGAGGCCGGTAGTAGCGGTCGAGCAGGTCGAGATAAATCTTCTCGCCAGTTTCGCCGTAAAGGTCAGCCCAGACTTCCAGCATCCCGCCGGTTTCCACGTCTAAAATGTCATCCATCTTTTCGCGGTCAAACTGGTCCGTCCAGCGGTGGAACCAGTTCGCGGCCTTTTTTAGAATAGCCAGGGCCTGTTCATTCCCGGTATATTTGTAGGCGTCGAACAGACCCATAAGGGTTTTGTGGAGGGTGTACTGGGGTGCCCAGACGTGCTTGCCCTGGGCTATCCAGGTCAGGTATTTTTCGGGGATAGAAAAGACCCAATCACCGCCGTTGTCTGCCTGGCATTTTTCCAGTTCATTAATTATCCAATCGGCTTTTTGCCTGGTGACCGGGTTGCCGGTGTTAGCATAGTCGCGGGCGGCAGCGGAAAGCCAGTGGCCCAGGAAGTGGCCGCGCACCTGGCAGGTCGGCGATTCCCAGCCCCAGTGGTAGCCATCAGCGTCATTCGAATCACCGTGCAGGGTGTTAAAAATCTGTTTGACCTCGCCCCGCCCTGCTTCAAGATAAAAATTCTGGAGTAAATTTTCGTTTTTCAAACTGACCAGGTAATTCCGGTTCAAATCATACCTTTGCTGGAAAAGGCCGGGTGTAAGCTGGACTTCCAGGGGTTTAAAAGCCTGGTATTTGATACTTTGCATTGTTTCGGGTTCCTTTTCAACTTTAAAGGGGTTTTCGTTAGTTAGCCGAATATAGGCGAAATAGCTGTTGCTTATAAATCCCAGAGTTTATAACACTTGAATACATGTGCGTCAATTTTCAAAGGTTTTTTGCCGCGTTACAAAGCTGCAAAGATAAGCAAAGGCAACAAATTCTGCCTGAAAAGCCGGTAAAAACTAACCGGAGTTATTCTGCCAAACCTTTCCAATAGAGTATAATCCCTGGGTAAATTCGAGTAAATTTCTTTTATTTTTTATAATCAAAGATAATGGCGCAAGCCACTAATTGATTTTTGCTATTTAAGCTTCTTTCAAGAAAGGCTTGACTTGATTGGCTTCCAGAATACTACCCGCAAAAAAGACATTTCCAATTAGAAGAAAATTGATTGGGCTGGACAGACCAGACCTTAAAATATTATTCACTTCAAAATTTGTTTTTTATTCCTTTTTAGCCCTGTTGATGGTTGTTCTGAGGCTGGTATATTTCGATTTCCAGGTGATTTTCAAGACAAATTATGTTCCAAACCACGATATGTCCCAGGGAGCCTCATTACTGGCTACCAGTATGTATTCGATGCGCCTTACGGGGGATATAGCGTGGTGGAATCCCATATCAAACGGTGGTTACGCCCAGTTTTACCAGGCCTTTTTATCGCCCCTGGCTCCGACAGCTAACCATATCCTCTTTATAGTTTGGGCCCAGGTGATTGGATTTTTTGGCTGGTTTCATATTGGCTTTCCTGAATATTACCAGTATCTTGTAATAAACTTCCTGGTTTTTCCCTTCCTGACATTCCTGGCGTTCAGTTATTTTACCGGGCTCATTTTTACCAGAAGGGTAACTATTTTTCTAATTTTACTGGTATATACCCTATCGGGTATCGGCCTGTGGAATTCAGCCTGGTTTTACTTCCAGGAAAGCGCCAGCCTTTTCTTGCTCCTGGGTTCGATCATCAGTGTCTTGAAGTTTCCAACTTTCCGGCGTTTAATGCTGGTTTTAATAGCCATTTTAATCCAGGTATCCTCCCTGAATTACTGGACAATTTATAACTCCTGGTTTATTGCCATTGTGCTGGGTTCGTACTCCTGGATTTATTTCAACCAGGTAAAGCGGGCCTTTATCCACCTATATGCAGGCGTCCAAGTGCATAAACTGGCGACGACTTTGATAACCGCTTCCGTTTTATTTGTTCTAGTCTTCTGGGTAGTAATAAACGGTTCAGCGGCGTTATCCCAGGCCCAAAATTATCTTCGGGGAGAAACGAATTTTACGACAACCGATGCCTATAACCGGGTAAAAGAACTCCGCACCTTTACCACCGAGCTTTTTAATCCGAGCGTGCAACGGGCAATAACCAATTATGGCCCGGATAATAATGTCCATAATGCCCGCTATATCGGCATTTTTCTGATACCTTTGCTGGCTTTATTACCGTTTTTCCGGTGGGGTAGAAAAGAAATCTGGCTGGGGTTAATTGCACTTGGCGTATTGGTGGTGTGCCTGGCCCCGCCTTTTATCCTGAACCTGTGGGAATATACTCCCTTTATGAACCGGGTTCGCCACACCCTTTACTTTTACACCCAGCACTGGCAGTTAGCCGTCGCCTTGCTGGCAGGACTTGGTTTCGAGAAATTATTAAACTATAAGTATAATATCCGGCTTAAGCAGCGGTTCAAGTGGGTTTTGGCCGGGCTGGTTATTTTAGGGGCTGCTATCCTGGCCGGGTTTAGCATTTTCTCCGAGGAATATCGCCAGAATGATTCCTCGCTCCAGGCCAATTTATACCTGGCCGTAATGCTTATGTTGTGCAGTGGAGCCCTCTTACAGATGCTTTTCGCCCGCAAAGCTAAAAACAGGTTAGCCTTTTTAATTATTTTTTGTCTGCTCGGTTTCACTGACCTTTCAAAGTATTTCTGGGATGTCAGCAACCTTGACCATAAATTTACCGTGAGTCGGGCCGACTTTGGCAATATATCGGATCCCCTGCCGGTAGCCATAAAGAGCGCTTTGCGGAAGACCTGGGCTGACCCTGATACCAGCCAGGGTTTTGCGGGTGGAATGTTTGCCAATATGCCTATCAGGAACGACTTATGGCCTTCCAATTATTACCTGGTTAACCAGGGTATATATGACCTTAAAACTATTCCAACCTCGTTTACCGGCTTCCTGGTATCGGGAGTCCCCTTTGAATTCTTCCGGCAACTTCAAGCGACCCCTTCGAGCGACGAGCTTAAAAAGCTGGACCAGGAAAAACCGGGGTTCTTTAAGGATGTTTTGTATATAGATGGGACAAACCCGGCCAATAAAGAATTATTGAATTCTGCCAAAAATGCCCAGGCTAATGCCCCGCAACCTCCGGTAAAGTTGACCTATACCACGCACAAGTGGACCTTTAACGCGTTTGATTTCAAGGTAAATGTCGATCAAACCGGCTGGCTCTTTATCCGCCAGCTTTATGACAAAGATTGGGTAATTCAGATTGATGGGAAAGTTCAAACACAGGTAAAGGCCGATTGGATAGGTATGGTTGTGCCAGTAGAGTCGGGCCAACATGAGATTACGATGGATTACCAACCGCTGACCAGGAAATTATACTGGCCCGGTTGTTTTGCGTTAGAGGCGCTGCTGGTGGTCCTGGTAGTCTTAATCATACGCAGAAAACCAAAACCTGTTACTGCTCAGCCTCAACAAAGTTAATTGCAAAACAACCGGGCCATTAATTAGAATTATCGCCAGAAACCGGTTTTATCAGGACCAGAGTCTATCCCAACTGCCCGACTCGTCCCACTGGGGCGTTGGTTCAAAGAAGCCCTGGTCTTCTTCGGCCAGGTGTTCTTTTATAACTTCCTCGTTGACCTCGAAGCCTAAACCCGGCCCTTCCGGAACCTGGATATAACCGTTCTGGATAATCGGTTTGGGTAGGCCGGTAATAAAATCGTTCCAGTAGGGGACTTCGTTAAAGTGGTGTTCCAGGGCGATAAAGTTTTCGGTGGCGGCAGCGCAGTGCACACTCGCCATCGTGCTGATGGGTGTCCCCGCCATGTGCATCGCCATACTGATGCCATACTCCTGGGCGGTGTCACCGATACGTTTTGTTTCGAGGATACCGCCACTGGTCGCCATATCGGGATGTACGATATTGACCGCCCTGGCCTTGAGCAAAGGCATGAACCCTTCGCGCAGGTAAATATCTTCCCCGGTGGCAACCGGTGTATTCAAAGCCCGTTCGAGCTGAACCCAGGTGTCGGTAAATTGCCAGGGCACCAGGTCTTCCAACCAGGCCAGGTTATACGGTTCGAGGGCCTGACCAAGCCTGATACAGTCGTCCACCCCGATATGGCCGATATGGTCTACTGCAATTGGCAACTCGTCCCCGACCACCGACCGCACTTCCTCAACATATTCGCAGAGTAACCGGATACCTTTGGGAGTCAGCCGCACGTGGGTAAAGGGGTGCATCAGGGTGTGCAGGTTGAGCATTTTTTCCAGTTTATCCTCCGGGTCGCCCGGAAGCATTCCCTGCGGCCAGCTCAGGGCCCCTTTGATGCCGACCAGGGGCTGCACGCCCAGGTCCATTTTTACCATTGTGAAGCCCTGTTCCAGACGGCCCAGCAGCTTTTTGCCCATCGCTTCACCGGTCGGTTCGTCGGGGGTATCGCAATACATCCTTATGCGGTCCCGGTATTTGCCCCCGGCCAACATGTAGGCTGGCACTCCGTAGGCTTTACCGGCCAGGTCCATGAGGGCCATTTCCACGCCGGAAACCCCGCCACCCTGCCGCCCGTGATGTCCAAATTGCTTGATTTTTCGGAATAGTTTGTCTACGTTGCAGGGATTTTCGCCCAATAAGCGGCTTTTCAGCATCAGGGCGTAATTTTTCGAGGCTAAATCCCGAACTTCACCGTAGCCGCTCAACCCCTGGTTGGTATCAATACGGATGATGGTAAAGCGCCAATGGTCTTCCCAGCCGACCGTGGCCGTCCGCATATCGGTAATACGCAGTTCGCTGGGACGTGAGGCCGTTCTTACATTATCTTCAGGTCGGACATTCATCTTTGTTGGTCCTTTTCGCTAAAAACTCAGGGTCGTTTGCGGCTTCGCAAAGACCAATTCAGGGCCGTGCAACAACGCCAGGCTGAGTATAGTATATTCGCTACCAGGCAACAAATCTGTGCCAATATGAATTTTATGTGTGCTAATAAAAAAGTCCACCATACCGGGCGGACATTTTGTTGTTTCCAGATGATTTAGTCGTTATTTATCTTTCGGACCGATTCGCGTTCGACCAGGGTGGGCCGGAGAATGACGGACACGCTGGCACTGTCGGGAAACTCGCTGCGGCTTGCCAGCAGGTCCACCGCCCGCCGCCCCATGCTGATTTTATCAATGTTCATGGTGGTCAGGCCGGGAATGGTGTGGCTTGCTATTTCGATGTTGTCGAACCCGATGATTGATAAATCTTTCGGCACGTGACGGCCAATGCTCGGCACAGCCTGGATAACACGGGTGGCTATCCAATCGTTACAGCAAAAAAGGGCGGTTATCTGGGGTTGCTGTTGTAAAAGGTCCAGGGTAGCCTCCACCGCTTCTTTTGACAAAATATGGCCGTCGGCGAAGTAGGGCTGGTTGATACCGAAGTCGCGTAAAGCCTGGAGATAGCCCCGCCGCCGTTCCAGGATACTCGGATAGGCTTCCGGCAGGCTACCCACCAGACCGATATGGCGATGTCCGCACTTTACCAGGTAGGATACGGCCTCATAGGCTCCATGAAAGTTGTCGGTGAGGACGGCATCGTAATTATGCCCGGGCGCGTAAGCATCTATGAGGATGGCGTTGACGGTCCGGTTTTCCATCAAGCGCGTGATGGTGGAATTAACAAAGGTTCCGACCAGCAAAATGCCATCCAGTTCGTCATTCATGAGCATGCGGGGGACTTCCAGGGGATGATTGTCTTCGTCCACGGGGACTGTCGCGTAGAGCAAATTTATCTGGCGCTGGCGGCAGGCCGCATCAATCCCGGCGATAATCGGGCCGTAAAACTGGTTTGTGTGCGGTTCGTCTTCGCCCCGCGTTTTATTTAACATACCGACCATTTGCAAACGTTTTGGCAAAACCAGGTCTGTTTGCGGGAGTTTGCGATAACCCAATTTGCGAGCCGCTTCAATCACTCTCTGCCGGGTTTCGTCTGTTATACCGGGTTTGTCCCGCAGTACCAGCGAGACCGTAGCTACAGACACCCCAATGTGTTGCGCTATTTCTTCCATCCTTACACGAGCGCTCATTTTTGCCCTTACCCCTTATCTGTCGGTCTTTTAACCCATGGATTTTATTGTGAAATCTCTACCTTTAATCTTTGTAAAAAGATTTACGCCTTTTGTAGAATGAGGGAAGTTTAAATACATTCCCTGGTCATGTCAATGCCTTTCTTTGAGGCCCCAAAACCAAACCTGCCACGGCATTGTTAACAATTGTGACTGCCAGGTTCGCTATTCTTTTCTCTAATATCTCTGGGTGCAGCCGGAAGGGGCCACCAGGGGTTAAAATCTATTCGGGCTACCCCTGTGAGGGGGTTATTTTCACAGGAGCAGCCTTTGATTAGACCCCAGGCGCGACTTTTGTTGGTGGCAATTCCTGTCTAAGCGACACTGCTCTCAACAGCGACAGCGGTAGCAAAGGAATCATAGACGGAGCGGATTCGCAGCGCCGACTGCGCTTGTTCGAGGGACCAACCTTCCGGTAACAGGCACGAAATAACCGTTTCTCGGTTCGCCGGTAAATCGAAATAGTTATCGCTAAAGATAACATCTTTCCCGGCCAATGTAACCTCCACCTGTCTTGCCAGGGAATTCGCACGCAGGGTGATAAACAACCCGCCCTGCTCCCGGTGCAGATTGGCCCGAATGTCAGGGGCCGCGAGCGAAAGGTGCTTGGTTGGGGCAAAAGTGGTCACCTGGCGAGCTACCAACCCCTGTCCCTGCCATAGTTCGGCCACGAATACTACTTCGCGCCGGTTAGCCTCCGAAACCTGGTCTGCGAAATTTAGTTTCCGAACCAGGGTTGTACCGAGCGCACCTGCCGTCACTTCTTCCTGACCTGCCTCTAGCGATGTACCGTCGAGCGTTTCCAGGGACCAGCGTACCAACCCCGACCAGTCCTCGCGCAGGTCGCTTGTGACGTAGATGGCTTGCTCGGTCCCGGTATCCTCCACCGAAAGCATGATAGGCGCGTAGAAGCGCCGGGCCGCGTAGTGCAACGCCTTCCAGC
>ERZ778024.3365-NODE-3365-length-11795-cov-4.198722_pt1 | contig 11795 bp, 4 predicted proteins | sample MGYA00375754_ERZ778024 | MGnify/ENA primary metagenome ERZ778024 (study PRJEB29350, sample SAMN05389827) | bioreactor metagenome | isolation source: Thiocyanate bioreactor | place: South Africa: University of Cape Town | collected 2014-02-18 ... | reverse complement strand
TTCCCTTCCCAATTTACTGTCCATGATTTTGCAAAGCAATCGCACCAAATCGATGTTCTTCCATTCGTTAAAACCACCAATATTATAAGTTTCATGGTTTTTCCCTTCATGGAAAACCAAATCAATTGCTACAGCATGGTCTTCTACAAAAAGCCAGTCGCGGGTATAATTTCCATCGCCATAAACCGGCAACGATATATTATTGATAATATTATTGATGAAAAGCGGAATCAGTTTTTCCGGAAAATGATTCGGCCCATAATTAGTGGAACAGTTTGTCAAGACATACGGCAATCCATAGGTTTCCCCATAAACCCGCACAAAATGGTCTGAACTTGCTTTTGATGCCGAATAGGGCGAATTAGGGTCATAAGGTGTTGTTTCTGTAAAAAGTCCTTCGGCACCAAGACTACCGTAAACCTCATCGGTACTGATATGATAGAAACGTTTTCCTTCAAAATTTCCTTTCCATTTTTCTTTAAAGGCATTTAGCAGGTTCATGGTTCCGATAACGTTAGTTTTAACGAATGCCAACGGATCTGTTATAGAGCGATCTACATGAGATTCTGCTGCCAGATGCAACACACCCTCAAACTGATGTTTTGCAAACAAATCATTTATAAAATCAGCATCAACAATATCACCTTTTATGAAAGAATAATTAGGTTCATTTTCTATATCAGCAATATTTTCAAGATTTCCCGCATAAGTCAATGCATCTAAATTGAAAATATGGCAGTCAGGATATTTTTTTACAAATCTCCTTACAACGTGCGACCCTATAAAGCCTGCTCCTCCTGTAATCAATATCTGTTTCATCTTTTTGATTTTATGATCCGATTCCTTTATATACAAATCCGATTTCTGTCAGTTTTTTAGCGTCAAGAATATTCCTTCCGTCAAATACAAAGGCAGGTTTCATCATATTGTCATAGATTTTTTTCCAATCGTAGTCCCTAAATTCATCCCATTCTGTCAAGACAGCAATTGCATGGGCCTCTTTGCACGCTTCATACGGATTTTCTGCTACGGTTACCTGTTGCCTGTTTTCTTCCGGAGTTCTCGAATCCAAATAATTCAAATCTGAAAGAATCTGTCCTTCTGCTACTTTCGGGTCAAAAACATATAACTCTGCCTGTTCATTAATCAGGTCATCAGCCACATAAATAGCAGCCGACTCACGCGTATCATTTGTATCTTTCTTGAAAGCCCAACCCAGGAATGCTATTTTTTTTCCTGAAACGGTATTATAAAGCGTAGTAACAATCTTGTGCGAGAATCTTCTTTTTTGGTGGTCGTTCATAATAATTACCTGTTCCCAATAATCTGCCACCTCGTTAAGTCCGTAGGCTTTGGCAATATAAACCAGGTTGAGTATGTCTTTCTGGAAGCATGACCCACCAAAACCAACAGATGCTTTTAGAAATTTTGACCCTATACGACTGTCCATTCCAATGGCCTTTGCCACTTCACTTACATCGGCTCCGGTCTTTTCACAAAGTTCTGAAAGTGCGTTTATGGAGGAAACACGTTGTGCCAAAAATGCATTGGCTGTTAGCTTTGACAATTCAGAAGACCAAAGATTTGTAGTCAGTATACGTGCTCTGTCAACCCAATTGGCATAGACATCAACAAGCGCATTTATAGCGCGCTGTCCTTCTTCTGTAGTGTCGCCTCCAATCAGAATTCTATCCGGATTCAGTAAGTCCTGAACAGCAGTTCCTTCAGCCAGGAATTCCGGATTGGATAAAATCTGGAAACGTACACCATTTCCTGTATTGTCTAAAATATTTTTGATTGCTTCTGCTGTTCGTACCGGAAGTGTCGATTTTTCGACAACAATCTTATTGGATTTGGAAACGCGTGCAATCTGTCTTGCGCATAATTCTATATATTTCAAATCGGCCGCCATACCTTTTCCTGAACCATAGGTTTTCGTAGGAGTATTAACCGAAATGAAAATCATTTCTGCCTCATCGATTGCTTTTTCGACTTCGGTGGAAAAAAACAGGTTCCTTCCTCTTGCCTCCGCAACAACATCAGACAATCCGGGCTCATATATAGGGATATTATTTGTATCCTCATCATTCCAGGCTGCAATTCTAGCCTCATTCAGGTCAACAACGGTAACTTTAATATCCGGACATTTTTGTGCGATGACAGCCATTGTCGGACCTCCGACATATCCTGCACCAATACAACATATTTTGGTTATTTTCATTTTATTTTTTTCGGACTGATTTAATAGTGAATCGTAAAATTTTTGACTACGAAACAAATTTTGGCAAAAGTAAGGCTTTTAACATTATAACTCATTATTGTGCCCTCCATTTTCTAAATTATAAAAATAAAATTCTCATAACAAAAAACAATACATTCATAAAACTCTTTTTATTAGTTTTTTGTGATTTAATCCTTAAATTGGAAACTATTTGCCCCGCATATTTTAATGATATGGGAATTAATTATAATTTTACCAGCCCTATTTAATTTACACAAGAATATTTTTTACTACCACATTCTATGATGAAAAAAGTAATTTTTCTTCTCATCCCCATGGGAATTTTTGCACAAAACAAACCTTTTGACGCTGCCAAAACACAGGAACGGATTACACAGTATATCTTTTCAAAACCCGACAGCGCCAGAATCTATCTTGACATAATGCTAAAAAACAACCATCTGCTTCACGACACGGTTGTTGCTAAAAACTATAATAATTTTGGTGTGTATTATAGCCTGACTGCCAAACATGATTCGGCTAAAATCTTTTTTAATAAAGCTGTATCAAAATACGCCAAATACCCGAAAAACAAAGCCGGAAGTTTTATTAATCTTTCTATTGCCCATAGAAACACCGGCGATTATAAAACTTCATTGGAGTATCTGGACGATGCCCTGAAAATTTATGAATCTTTAGATAATGAAAGAGGAAAAGCAATCGTATATGGCGAAATGGCTTCCAATTATGCCTATATGATTGACAATAAAAGTGCGACCCGGTATTTATTAAAAGGCATTGAAATCCTAAGCAAGTCGGATGATAAAACAGACAGAAAAAACCTGGTCGTGCAAAAGCAGAAGTTAGCCAATATTTATTTTAAATTAGAGAATTTCAAGTTTGCTATTGACTTATATGAAGAGTGCCTTCCGGCCATGAAAGAAGTCAAGGATTTAAAAAACTACTATCTGACACTTATCAATTATGGTGATTGCCTGACCTATGTCAAAGACAATACCAAAGCAAAAAAAGCACTTATGGAGGCTGCCAAAGGTCTTGAAGATTTTCACAATGCAGAATTTATCAGCCTTGCCTACAGCAAACTTGGAAAGATAGCATTGCATGAAAAAAAATACGACCTCTCCGGCTTTTACTATAAAAAAGCCTTTGACGGAATAAAAAATACAGACTCTTTCCGGTTTATGCTTATTGGAGCAGAATACATACAACTTCTGAATCAGATTGGTGATTTTGAAAAAGCGTTGGGAATCATCAAACTGGTTGAAAATTCCCCTAACCGAAAAACCTTCAATGCAGAAGACCAGATGTTCTTTTATGAGGTATCTGCTGTTACTTTTAAGAATACAAATATCAAGGACAAAGGAATTGAGGCTCTTGAAAAAGCTATTATTATTAAAGACTCTCTGGCCAAAGCCCACAAAGAATCTACTACAGAAGAACTTCAGGCCAAATTCCAAACACAAACCCAACAGGAAAAAAATCTTTTCCTAAAACAAAAAAATGAACTATTGAGCCAAAAGGTAAGTGCTCAAAGGCGAAATTACATACTTATTGGTTCCGGAATAGTCGTAATTTGTGCTTTGGGATTTGCTATCTCGAGGGCTTACTGGCTTAAACACAAACTAGAAAAAGCCAAACTAAGAGAAGCAGAAATTGAAAAAATGAATCTGCTTGAAAGGAATGCCTATAAGAAAAGAATCACTGAAGACCAGCAACAAATTATACAGCTTAGAGAACAAGAATTAACTTCAATGACTTTACAGCTTGCCAATTTGCAGGACCAGATTTCTTCGATTATTGAAAATGAATCTTCTGGTGCCGATTCCAAATCAAACTCTGTCAAATCATCATTGCAACAGATTATCAAGCAAAAAGATTATTGGAAAGAGTTTTCGATTAAGTTTGGACAGATACACCCGAACTTCAACGATAAGTTACAGGAACGGTTTCCTATACTAACCAAAAACGATATCAATTTCTGTTCGCTATTAAAACTAAATCTTTCAAATAAGGAAATAGCCACTTTACTCCAGATTTCACACGAAAGTGTAATTACGAAAAAGTATCGCATCAAGAAAAAAATAAACATTCAGGACGATAATGAGTTTCAGAAAATAATTTCAGAAATCTAATCCAAAATCTTACGAAAAAGACCCGCATAAAGCGGGTCTTTTTTTGCTTTGTTTTTACATTAATTACCCTTTGATTTTTCACTTTAAAAACAAAAAATCGACTAACCGACATGTTTATCCGATGAAGTACATAAAAATGATAAAAAACAAACTTCAAAAGGCAAAATTCAGCTCTTTAAACGCTTAAAAATTACCTTGTCGATTTCAGCACTCCATAGACAAAATATAGATTATTATTTAAATAATTGATTTACAGTATTTTAAAACATAAAATACAATACTCAAAACCTACATTTGTCTATACTTTATCTATACCATTTTCTCCTTTTGCAGCTCATTAATGGGCTTAATTTGTAATAACATTAACAAATACCACGCCCCAAATCTAATTTTATTAATTACGCCCCAACTTATTCGGGTCATACTTCCCTATGCAAAGGGAGATGATTTGACGAGGGCAAAAACTAAAAAAAATAATTCTAACGTATGATCATCTATGCTAAAAAAATCCCCTTTCGACTTCGCGTCATGCTGTGCTTTTTTGTGGGTCTGATTCTGTTTACAGCAATCAGAATATTGCTCGCATAAAATCTTTATGATTTAAATAAACAAATGGTCATTAAGAATGGCTTTTGTTTCAGCCCTAAACTTCAATAATCGTTAACCAATTAATTTAGATATGAGAAAATTATCACTAATTCTCTTCATGGTCATCTTGTGTATTAACTATACGTATGCACAATCCCCCGATGACCAAATTAAGGTGCTACAAAAATGCATCGACCTTAAAGAGCTCCAGGATTATCTGCCTGGAAAATCTACCCAACCCCTATATGTCATGCAACATGGCGTTTCTTTTGACAAAGACATTAAGGTTTCAAAAAATGGAAAACCTTTGGTCTTTTTATCCAAACAGGAAATCAAATCGCAACAGCCGCAGGCATATCTGCTGTTTTGGACATTTGAAATAAATGAAAAAACAGCACGTGTGTCATTTGTTTACAATTATGACCAGAATCAAAGCCCAAAAGCAGTTCGGGCAGACCTGGAACTTAACAAACAAGGCACTGAATGGACTGTTAAAACTGTAGCAATCAATAAAGTTTAATCAATGGGAAATAAAAATTACTTTCAAAAATTATCCCAGGCAATTTTATTGATTGTTCCTGTACTCATGTTACTGATACCTTCTTTTTCAGAAGCTCAGACGAGAGTCATCAATAACAACAAATTGCGTGTTGGTAATGGGTCAGAAAATTCCATTAACAATTCGGGAAATATGCAGCAGCCTTTTTATTACAATTCAATTGCTGCACAATGGAGAAAATTAACCTACAGCAATTATGCTCTTGATAATGCCTATGCTGTTGGAGGAGATGGAACCAATGAATGGAACACATACGGAACAATCGTTCAAAACCCTGCATTGACTAATCAAACTATAGATTATTTGGGTTTCACCTTTACTACCGCTCCAAACGGATATGGCACGGTGGTTTCTAAAGGGAACATCAATGTTGGCGGTTCGCTTCTTGAAGTCTAAAACACCTTTACTCTTTTACAAAATGCCGGTTATATCGAGGTAAAAGTAAAAGTTAAGAACGTCAGCGCTGCTCCTATCAGTAATGTCAGAATTTGGGTAGGAACCCGGGATGATTTTGTCGGTTTGACAGACAGTAACATCAAACAAAAAGGAAATCTTGTAAACGGAGCCTTTGTATTAAACACTGTGGCTTCTCAGCCTTCTGCCGCATTAAAAATATACAATAACGACGAAGCTATTCTTTTTTATTCTAATTCACCTAGAGGAAATACAATAGTAAACTCTTGTTGTGACTGGAACAATGTCATTAACCAAAACCCGGCAACTTCTGTAGTGAACTCCGGAACTACGGATGGTTCTTATGGTTTTTATGTACGTTTCAACAACCTGGCTGTAAACGCCAGTGATGATTTTACATGGTATTATGCTGCAGGAACAATTGCAGATATTGACGATATTATTGAAGATGTAGCTCAGGCAAGTGGTGCTGTAAACAATATCACTTACACATCGGCTGTTTTTAATTCTACTTCACAAAATGCTGTAAACGGTTATTATGTTGTCGTTCCTCAAGGTTCACCAGCACCAACCGAAGCTCAAATCCAGGCAGGTACCACTTATGGTTCTGTTACGCCTGTGGCACATGGCTCATCTGCTATGCCTGCCAATGTTGAAGTGCCTTTCCCTATTTCGGGACTGACGCCAAATACAACTTATGAATTGTATTTTGTAACGCGCGACGCAGTTCCTGCTTATTCAACCATTTACCACACCTCATTCACGACATTAGCTTATACTGTTCCGAATGTCACTACCACGACAACTGCCAGTGCCATTACGGCAAACTCGGCTTCTTCCGGAGGAACTGTAGGTTCAGATGGAGGTCAGGCCGTTACTGAAAGAGGTATTTGCTGGAGTACGACTGCAAATCCAACTATTGCCAACAGCAGAACTACAGACGGTTCTGGTTTGGGCACATTCACGAGTGCGATGGCAGGATTGAATGCAGGCACTACTTACTATGTCAGGGCTTATGCCACTAACTCTGTAGGAACCGGTTATGGACCACCGGTTACATTTACTACTGTGGCTAATAATAACCCTACCATTTCAACTGTTGCCAATCAGTCTGTTTGTGCCAATGCAGCAACTACTGCACTTGCCTTTACTGTGGCTGATGTGGAAACTCCGGCAGCAAATTTAACCGTTACAAGAAGCTCTTCCAACACTACTTTGGTTCCAAATGCAAACATAGTAGTGGCGGGTACAGGCGCTAACAGAACAGTTACTGTTACTCCGGCAGCCAACCAGCATGGAACAGCTACGATAACACTTACAGTTACAGACCAATTGGGTGCTACGGCTACTGCAACTTTCACGGTAACCGTTAATCAGTTCCCTGTAATATCGTATGCATCGGCTACGTATAATTTATACCAAAGCCAGACTATTACACCAATTGCGGCTATCAACACTGGCGGAGCAAGTACAAACTGGAGCATTACTCCGGCATTACCGGCAGGATTGACATTTAACACTGCCAACGGAACCATTACCGGAACTCCAACCGGTTCACAGTCTACGGCAAGCTACACAGTTACAGCAAACAATAATGGCTGTACGGCAACAACAAGCTTCTCAATTTACATTACTCCTTGTAATACCTTTAACGCATCAGACGTTATTACAAACGGAAACGCGTTATTGACCGGAAATGAAGTACGCCTTACAGAAAGCCTTGGCAACCTTTACGGTACAGTTTGGGGTAAAGCGAGACTTGACCTGAATGAAAACTTCAAAATAAGTACCCAGCTTTATTTTGGTGCATCCGATTCAGGTGCCGATGGATTGGCTTTCGTTCTACAGCCTTTATCTTCCAACCAGGGAGTTTCAGGAGGCGGACTTGGCTATCAAGGAATTAGTCCTTCTCTTGCAGTAGAATTTGACACCTATTATAATCCGGGTGCGGATCCTATTTCGAATGACCATATTGCTATCGTAAAAAATGGATTGGCAGCAAGTATTTCTGCACATTCAGAATTTGCTCCTTATTATAATGCAGGTCAAATTGAAGATGGCAACTGGCACGATGCCGTTTTTGAATGGATTGCTTCTTCAAAAACGCTTAAGGTGACTTATGAAGGTACGGTAATCTTCAATACCGTAATCGATATTCCAAATGCGGTTTTAGGAAACCAATATGCATATTGGGGCTTTACGGCTGCCACAGGTGGTTCAGTAAACGAACACAGAGTACGTTTTAACGGATATTGTTTAACTTCAATCGTAAGCACGCCTCCAACTATTTCAACTGTAGCTAACCAGAGCTATTGCTACAATACTGCAGGTTCTGTGAATGTTACCGTAGCAGATAGCGAATCTCCTGTAGCAAACATTTCGCTTCAGGCAACAGGTTCTACCAACACGGCGTTGCTTCCTTTAGCTAACATCACAGTTACAGGTACGGGAGCAACCAGAACGGTAAACTTCACTCCGGTTTCTGGACAATTCGGAACCTCAACCGTAACTTTAAGAGCTACAGACGGTGACGGTACAACATCAACACGAACATTCACCGTTACTTTTGACGATACAGTGAATCCAACTGCTGTTGCACAAAATCTTACTGTTTATTTAGGAACAAACGGTCAGGCTACTACTACCGCTGCCGCTATCAACAACGGTTCGTCTGATAATTGTGGTATTGCAAGTATTACTGCTTCTCCATTAACTTTCAATGGCACTAATCTTGGCGCAAACACCGTAACTCTTACAGTTACAGACGTGAAAGGGAATGTTGGCACGGCAACTTCAACTGTTACAGTTATTGATAATATTGCTCCAACAGTAATTACTCAAAACACTACTGTATCTATTGCTGCTAACGGACAAGTATCGATAACTCCGGCGCAAGTGAATAATGGTTCTTTCGATAACGTTGGAATCACCTCCTTAACCGTAAGCCCGAATACATTCAATTGTTCGAATTTAGGGCCAAATACTGTAACATTAACGGCTGTAGATGCCAGCGGAAATACTTCTTCTTCAACTGCAGTGGTAACGGTTCAGGATACTACTAACCCGACTATAATTACCAGAAACATCACTGTAAATGTGAATGCGGCCGGAATTTACAATCTGGTTCCTTCAGAAGTTGACAATGGTTCTTATGATAATTGTGGTATTTCCAATCTTGGAATCACCAGGGCTTTGTTTACCTGCGCTGATGTAGGTCAAAGCTTTACGATTACGCTTTTTGGAAATGACCCTTCGGGTAACCTGGGTGCTGCTACGGCTGTAGTTACTGTGGCCGATGTTATGGCACCTAACGTAATTACGCAAAACATTACCGTACAGCTAAACGCAAGCGGACAGGCAACAATAACACCTGCTCAAATCAATAACGGTTCGACAGACAATTGCGGTATTGCTTCTTATGCTTTAAGCAAGACTACTTTTAACTGTTCTGAAACCGGAGCCAATACGGTAACGCTTTCTGTAACCGATATTCACGGAAACGTAGGAACTGCAACGGCCGTTGTAACCGTTCAGGATACTACAAACCCAACTATCCTTACTCAAAACATTACTGTACAACTGGATGCTAACGGACAGGCTACAATTGTTCCGGCCCAAATCAACAATGGTTCTTTTGATAATTGTGCTATCACAGCATTGGCGCTGGATATTACTTCTTTTGACTGTACAAACATTGGTGCCAATACGGTAACTTTAACCGGAACTGATGCCAGCGGAAACTCGGCTTCAAATACGGCTATTGTAACTGTGCAGGATTTGATTGCTCCGATTGTTCTTACACAGAATATCACAGTTCAGTTGGATGCTAACGGACAGGCGACTATCACTCCCGCTCAAATCAACAATGCATCGACAGACAACTGTGCAATTGCTACTTATGCACTTGACGTAACATCTTTCGATTGTACAAATGTGGGTACAAACACGGTAACGCTTACTGTAACCGATGTTAACGGAAATTCCGCTTCAAATACGGCTGTTGTAACCGTAGAAGATGTAATTGCCCCAACAGTACTTACACAGAATATCACTGTACAATTGGACGCTAACGGACAGGCGACAATCACTCCTGCCCAAATCAACAATGCGTCGACAGACAACTGTACAATTGCTAATTACACGCTTGATATTACAGCTTTCGACTGTACAAATGTGGGTGCAAACACGGTAACGCTTACTGTAACCGATGTGAACGGAAATTCCGCTTCGAATACGGCAGTAGTAACAGTCGAAGACAATATTGCTCCTATTGTACTTACACAGAACATCACTGTACAATTGGATGCTAACGGACAGGCGACAATCACTCCTGCCCAAATCAACAATGCTTCGACAGACAACTGTGCAATTGCTACGTATGTTCTCGACATCACAGCTTTCGACTGTACAAATGTGGGAGCAAACACGGTAACGCTTACTGTAACCGATGTGAACGGAAATTCCGCTTCGAATACGGCAGTAGTAACAGTCGAAGACAATATTGCTCCTATTGTACTTACACAGAACATCACTGTACAATTGGATGCTAACGGACAGGCGACAATCACTCCTGCCCAAATCAACAATGCTTCGACAGACAACTGTGCAATTGCTACGTATGTTCTTGACATTACAGCTTTCGACTGTACAAACGTGGGTACCAATACGGTAACGCTTACTGTAACCGATGTAAACGGAAACGTTGCTACTAACACAGCAGTAGTAACTGTTGAAGACGTACTTGCTCCTATTGTTCTTACACAAAACATCACGGTTGAATTAGACGCTAACGGGCAGGCTACAATTACGCCGGTTCAGATTAACAATGCATCTACAGACAATTGTGCCATTGCTACTTATACTTTAGACATTACCAGCTTTAACTGTGCTAATGTAGGTCCGAATACCGTAGTACTGACTGTAACCGATATCCATGGAAATTCGGCTTCAAATACAGCAGTAGTAACAGTGGAAGACAACATCAACCCAACTGTTCTTACACAGAACATCACAGTTCAGTTAGATGCAAACGGACAGGCGACAATTACACCGGCTCAAATCAACAATGGTTCATTTGACAACTGTACGATTGCTACTTATGTTCTTGACACTACAACTTTCGACTGTACAAATGTTGGAACAAATACAGTCACATTAACTGTAACTGATGTGAACGGAAATTCAGCTTCTAACACAGCTGTGGTAACTGTTGAAGACAACATCCTTCCAACGATGATTGCTCAAAACGTAACCGTTCACCTAAACATCAATGGTGAATATACGTTGACAACGGCTGATGTGGATAATGGTTCATTTGACAACTGTGCTATCGAAACAATGGGTATTTCCCGCACTTTCTTTAACTGTTCAGACATAGGAACGACCAATACGATTACGTTATTTGGTGTTGATGTTAACGGAAATTATGCTTCTACCACCGCGATAATAACTGTTGCCGATATGATGGCTCCAACTGTAAGAACACAAAACATTACAGTGGAATTGGATGCTAACGGACAGGCTACAATCACACCTGCACAAATCAACAATGGTTCAACAGACAATTGTGGAATTGCAACGTATGCACTGGACATTACAAGCTTCAATTGTACAAATGTTGGTGCCAACACGGTAACTCTGACTGTAACTGACAATTATGGAAATGCGGCTTCAAATACCGCTACTGTAACCGTAATTGATACGGTTAATCCAATTGTAAACACGCAGAACATCACAGTTCAGCTGGATGCTAACGGACAGGCTACTATTACGCCTGCTCAAATCAATAATGCATCAACAGACAATTGCGGCATTGCAACGTATACTCTTGATATCACAGATTTCAATTGTACAAATACAG
>ERZ778024.3364-NODE-3364-length-11797-cov-5.643672_pt1 | contig 11797 bp, 11 predicted proteins | sample MGYA00375754_ERZ778024 | MGnify/ENA primary metagenome ERZ778024 (study PRJEB29350, sample SAMN05389827) | bioreactor metagenome | isolation source: Thiocyanate bioreactor | place: South Africa: University of Cape Town | collected 2014-02-18 ... | reverse complement strand
CATTCTTTTTTTTTTTTTTTCTTTTCTACTTTTTCTCAAATTTTTCAATCTTTTTTTTTTTTTTTAGTGCGAACGACAATGTCAAGTCCTTTCAATGGTACATATCAAAGGTTAGACCATTCCCAATCTTCAAATAGTTTTAGGACATCGCAATCTACTTCTGCTTCACTTCCTGAAGATTTAATGGAACATATTCGAATGAATGAAATTCATCAAAATCTAGTAACATTTCATCTTTTCATTCATTATTTAATTTAATTGATTTTTTTTTTTTTGAATCTTCAATTTTTTCTTCTTCTTTTCATTTATAGGACTCAACAGATATTACAACTTTTCCTGATGAACTTATTGAAAGATTGGATCAACTTCCATAAATTGTAAATTAGTCAAATTTTAAAGTGTTATAAAAAGTTTTTATATATTTCTAAACTTCTCTTATTGGTGTATTTATTATGACTTAGTTTTTTTCAAAAAAATGGATAAACTTTAAGAGTTTCTTAAGTATTTTATTTTTGAGCTATAATACAATTTATACACAAGTTTGACACAATATTACAATATTATCACAATGGTTCTAAATAGTTGTTAAATTATTTGACATTTCAGCATAGAAAAATTCATAGAGATAATAAATAAACAACATAGCAAGCCACATTTCAACTTTCCAGTCTTCAAACAATTTCTCTCTAATTAATTAACAAAAAAAGAAGAAAAGAGAACTTTAGTTATTTATTCATTCCAAAAAAAAAAAAAAAAAAAAAAAAAAAAAACGATCATAAAATAAATCAATAACAAATCAAAAGAAAAAAAAAAAAACATACTTTGTTGAATCTTTAAATGTCATTGTTGTAGACTCATCCTCTTCAACTGAATGTTGAGTGAAGAAACTAGCTTTTGCTTTCAAAACTTCCATTTGTTCTCAAGAATTATTAGGTTTTGTGAAAAAGTAAATACGAAAACGTCCTTGGGAAAATTTCAAAGAGGATAAGAGTTTGTTGTTGTTGTTGTCCAGAAGTGTTAATTGAAGTGTTGTTTTGAAGTAGAAAATGTGAATAAAAGGCGGTTAGGTTTGGAATTAGAAATAAATTAGAAGAAGAAGAAGATGGTTGAGTTTTCGTTTATTTTGGCCTTGATATTTATACCCCCCAGACAATTTTTCCTTCCAATCAACTATTCGCCCCTGCTTTTTTTATTATTCTGATTGAATAGGGAATTTTTGTTTTTTTGTTTTGTTTTGTTTTGTTTTGATTTCAAAGGAAAAGAATGCCAAAATAAATTATTGGCTTTTCGGGATTTCATGACGTCAACGTCGGAAAAAGTTTTTTGGTTTTTTTTTTTTTTTGAAGTCGTTTATTCAAAAGGAATTCCTATCAAAGAATCTTTTTACTATTGGCATCTTCATCTTCGACTTCTAGCTTCTCTTTTATAAAATAACAATCTTATTATACCAATAATTGATTGTTCTTCTGTTTAACAATGGCAATAAGATTTTATCTCAATTGATTCCCCTTTTTTTTTGTGAGAGTGAAAAAAATGAGTGATTACCATTAATTTGGGAAAACTCACACGCAAAAGTTGCCAATGGGAATGATTCCTTTGGAAACAGAAAAAAAAAAAATTATACTTTGATCTAGTCAATCAATTGAATTTTTGTAAATTATTGTAAATGTTTGTCATTCTATTGAATCAATTGAATTTTTATACTAACTCAAACGAATCAATGAAATGAGTGAATTGAGTGAAAGATTGAGTAATGAGTAAAACGATAAGAATAAGTAAAAGAAAGTAATAATTTAATTTTTTATTATTCCATAATCATAAATTTACAAGATTGTTCATTGGTTTGAACAGGAACAAGACGAGAATTTTGAACTCCAATAAAAGTTGATTCTTTTAAACTTTGAAATGAGACTGAACCATCAGGGTTTCGAATTAATGTGAATTCACAATAAGGACCTCCATTACCTTGAACATTCACAGTTCCATTATTAATTCGAAAATGTTTTTCAGTTTTGGTTGTGCAATTTATCATGACAATGTTTTGTTTCTTTTGAATAATATTGAATTTTGCTCTATCTGGTCTAGTTCCAAGAGTTGAAAGGGAACCATCTGTTTCAACTTGAACATTTGTTTGTGATTGAAGTGAACGAAGGTTAATTCCATTTAATGGGAAGTTCAAAGTTTGTGAACTCGAAGCTGAAGAAGTTGGAGTTGAAGTAAAAATATTTTCATAAGGATTGATATTCATTTGAGATGTATTTGAGTATTGGCCTGGGTATTGATTTGCGGATTGGCTTTGATATTGATTTGGATATTGGCCTGGGTACTGATTTGAGTATTGGCCTGGGTATTGGTTTGGATGTTGATTTGGAGGTTGACCTGAATATTGGTTTGGGTACTGGTTTGGGTATTGATTTGGATATTGATTTGGATATTGATTCAGTTGTTGGTTTGGCTGTTGACCAGGATATTGGTTGGGATATGGATTGGGGTTGAAATCTAAAAAAGGATTTGTACTTGAATTTGAATTTACACTTGAATTTGAACTTGATGTTAGATTACGATCTTGAACTCCTAATTGTGAAAAATTTTGAGTCATACTATCTCGTTCAATTGTTGCTTCATATGAAGGTAATAATTGTTCAAAAACAAGCTCTGGAACAATATATGGTTGAATTGGAGTAATTGATCTGTTTACATCAATCTTTGGATTTTCTCCATCTTTTATATCCTCAAGAAGATTTGTTAATTCTGTTAAAATATCTTGATGATGTTGAATTTGAATATCATATTCTAATATTGCTTGTGAAATTCCAAGTTTATGAGTTTCTTCATAATTTTTATGTTTTTCTTGAACTTGTGTTTTTAATTCCTGAAGTTCACGTTGCTATTAATTATTATTAAGATTGTTATTACAATTTATTTCGAATTTGGAGAGAACAAAACAAATCAATGATGAAAATAAAAATAATAAAAGAAAAAATAAACTTTTGAAAAACAAAAATTAAAATTAAAATTTTAAGATAATAATAATAAAAAAACCTTATTTCGATCTCCACTTTGTTTAGCAACAACTTCATCATTTTTAATTTGTTGAACCATCTTTTGGAAATTCAATTTAGCAGTTCTAAATGCCAAATTCGATTGTTGTGTCATTGAAGATTTTGCTTGTGTTAACCCTTTAATAGTCTTCTTATGAAATGCAATTTCATCATTACAAGCTTTGGATCTTCTTTGAAGTTCCTCCTTTTGAGCTTTTGTTTGTTGAGCTTGAGCAGCTTTCTCTTTTGCAGCATCCTTATTCTTCTTTCTATCCCCTTGTCTTTGAACAAAGTTCGTGACATTCATCCCCATTTGAGCGGCATGAAGTCCAGTATTGATTCCATACAAGATATTCCTTGTTCCCATTGTTCAACTTCAAAAAAATAATAATAAAATTACTTTTGAGTGTCTCTTAGTGTTATTTAATTGCTTCTGGGTAATTAATTGCTTTTGAATTGCCAAGTTATTGGAATTTTTTTATTTTTATTTTTATTTTTATTTTTATTTTTGTTTTTGTTTTTGTTTTTGTTTTGTTTTTCTAATATTTGATTTGTCGGATTTTGATTACAAAAAAAAACAATGGTAGTCTGTTTTGGTTGTTATGATTTAATGGCGTTTTTTTTTTTTTTTTTTTTTTTTTTTTTTTTTTTTTCTCTTTACTTTTTTTTTTTTTTTTTTTTCTTTTTTTTTTTTTTTTTTTTTTTTTTATTTTATTTATTGTTAATTTTTTTTTTTTTTTTTTTTTTTTTTTTTTTTTTTTTTTAAGTTTTATTTTTTTTTTTTTTTTCAAGCTTAACTTATTTAACAAAAACAAACATCAAAACTTGCTATTGTTTGGCAATTCTCTGTGGTGTTGTAAATCACTCAAAACCAAAAAGTTTTTTCAAACCAAAAAATATCTCACATTGTTTATTTTTGGGGATTGTCATTTACCCAATTCAATAGAAATTTCAAATTATTCAACGTGAAAAGTGAAAAATTCGTTGGATTTAAGTTGCAATTAAGTCTCCAAAAAGAAGAGAAAAGGAAGAAAGAAAAGGAAGAAGTGAAAAAGAATGCAACAAACTGTGGAAGTAGGCCATGATAGTTTAGATGAAGGGTTTGAGGGATTTGATGAGGGGTATGAGGAAGGATATGAGAATTATGAACAAAATATAAATGGAAATCAGTATGATGGATTACAGACAATAGCTGACCTCAATCAACCTGTAAGATTTTTTATTGTTCTTATAACTTTTTTCTCTTTTTTTTTTTTGAATTTTTGTTAAAAATATCAAATATTTTAAATGAAATAATAGGTTCAATGCCAATGGCTTGATTGTGGTCTTATATTATCGTCTTCCCTTGATGTAGATTTCTACTTTCTCTTCATTATTATTTTATTATTTTTTTTAAAACAATGACTGAATCTCTTTTTTTTTTTTTTTGATTTAGTTAAAAACACATATTGAAACAGTTCACTTAGGAAGAAAAAAACATTCTTATAAATGTGAGGTAAACTTTGATTTTATTTGATATTTTATTTTTTTTTAATCAAGAAAATTATTTAAGATCCAAAATAAATAGTGGGCTGATTGTACTTTTGGAGAGAGAAGAAAATTGTATGATATGAAAACTCATGTTGCTATTCACCATCAACATCAAAGCTATTTTTGCCCATATTGTAATCGAGGATTTATTCGTGATCAGGTTTTTTTTTTTCCAATCTTTAATTTCGACTTCAAATTTTGTTTTAATCCTTTTTTTAAAATTCTATTTGATAGGAATTAAGAAAGCATATAAGAAAAGTTTGTAAAGTGTATAAGAAACTCAAAGCAACTCAAGTCCCTGATACTTTAGAAGGCAACTCACCTTTATCAACAGATTCTAATCATAGTTCACCAGCTCGTGAAGTTCCAAATTTTAATGAAAATAACAAACGAACTAGAGAAGAGTTGGATGAATGGATTTCGAGTGTAAAAATCAACAAAGTCGATCCTATTCCATCACCAAGTTTATTTCTTTCTTTTTCTTTTTTTCTACTTTTTTTTTTATAATGACTTTTCTTTTTCTTTCTTTGATTTTTCTTTTCATATCTAAACAAAACAAAACAAAAAATTTTTTAGATGTCGTTCCTTATCTTTATCAATTAAACGAAGTTTTATCTCAAGAACCAGGCTACTTTGATGATGAAACAAAAACAACAGCAACAGAATTCCTAGAAAGTTTAAAAACTAATGTTCTTGCTCATGATGATTATCTCCCTTTCATAGGTATTTTTGACTTTCTTTTTTTTAAAAAAAAAAACAAAATATATATCAAAAAGAAATGATTTTTTTTTTTTTCAATAAGATGACGATATTGATACAAGCCAATCACAAGGAGATGAAAGTGTAAAATTTCATTTTTTTTTTAAATAAAATTTATTCTATATTTTATATCAATTAATTAATTATTATTTAGGATGTAAATGATTGGGACTTCTTTAATAATGAATTGGTTGGAGTCCCTGAACTAGAATCAGATGACAATACTTCTATATTTGATATAATGATGAGCGCAAATGAAAAACCAGAATCATTTAACCCTCAAGATCCGTTTGATATTCCTCCCACTGCTTCATTCAGAAGCTCAAAGAATTTCTTTCGTGCGGCTCCTACTCTTTCAAATCAACTTTCTAGGTCAAGTTCAAATGCTCCCTCTCCACTATATTATGATGAAGCTTCTCTACCTCAATTCTCTTCTTGTCTTGTGGATAGTGAATCAAAGAAGAAGAAATCAATTAAGAAAGAAAAACAAGAAATTTCAAGAGAATACATTCAAACTCAAACATTCGAGAGTGAAAGAAAACGTTCTATCAAACACGAAATTAAACATGAAATCAAACATGAGATGGAAGAGGTCAATGCTGAAACATTTATAAAAATGGAATACCAACAAAGACAACAAACCCAAGCTCACTTTTCATTAAAACAACAACAACAAACAATGCAACCCAAAGCTAAGTTAGAACAAGTTAAACTAGAACCATTTTATCTTCAAAAAAATCCAGTTATGGGAATCCCTTCAAGTCCAAGTCAAAAACCTATGTATAATTCAATGTTAAAACCACCAATCAAATCAGCTTCAAGTCTCACTTCAAATAGAAGTAGTTCAGTTTCTTCAGTCCTAAGTCTCCTTCAAACAAATAAAACTCCTATTGAAAAAGATCATAAAGGCTCTCCTCCTAAACTCGATAATACAAATGTTGATATTCTCGCACAGTCTATGTCTTTGATGAAAATCAATTCGGAAGTAAAATTAAAGGAATCTAAAGTTTCAATTATTCCAACATTTGGTTTAGCGAAACAAACAAGAAATGGTATTTTTATTTATTACTTTCTTTTTCTTTCTTATTTATTACTTTCTTTTTCCTATTTCCAATTTTCTTTACTGATCATCACAATATTTTAATTTAGGACAACCAACTCTCAATAATCCTCAACAATATAATTATACAAAACAAGACTTATTGACTGTTATTGATAAAATTTTAAGAAGACTTTAATTTTTGAAAAAAAAAAAAAAAAATAGAAAGAACTAATTGTAAAATAAAAAACGAATCTATAATTAAACTATTAAAATTTAATAAATAAATTCTAATTTTCTTTTAAGTACATTTTCTCTTTCGAATTGACAACAAAGGAAAATAATAATAATAATAATAATCTATGTTTCCATTTCATCTTGTTCTAAGAGTTCTACTTTCATTTCTGTATATTTTGTGGCATCTTGTGTAATTAACATGTGTCCATGAGTCGTTAAATGGAAATAATCCCAAAATAAATATTCATTTGGATTATCACAAACTGTCTCACCAACAAGACATGCATCTCTGTTTTTTATTATTATGAATTTTATTATTTTTCAATAATTTAGAGGAAACAAAAAAAAAAAACTTACTTAACATTCTTAAGGTGATAATATGAAGGATTTTGAAGAACTCTTGAAATGAAAAAAGGTAAATCCCAATTAATAACTTTTGCTCTTTGATTTCTTCTGACAAATTTTTCAAGTTCATACTATTTTTTTTAAAAAAAAATAAATTGATTGAATGAAAATGAGAAAAGAAAAGAAAAAATTTGTTAAAATAGATTGAAAAATCTTTACGCCAAGTGCAATATTATGTGTATTTGCAATTTTATTATAGATTTCTTGTTTTTCTGGATCATCTTGGAGCCATGGTGAAAGTCCAAAAGATATCAAATTTGGGACAATAAAATATGTTGCATTTCTCTATTATAGAATTTTATTTAAATTTTATTTGAATTTTATTGAATTTTATTTTATTTGATTTGATTTTCAAAAAACAAGAAGAAATGAAAAAAAACCTTTTGATGAAGTTCTTCCATAGATGCAATAATTCTTAAAACAACTTTATTTGGTTCAAGTTCAGGATTAAAATAATAATCATTTCCTCCAATTTCAATAATATACACTGTATCTTCTGTTGCTTCAGCTTCAGATTCAATAAAATCAGTTACTTGTTGAAAAACTCCTGGAACTGGAATATCAGAGTTTGGTCCAGTATATCCTTGGATCAATTCAGAATCTGATGTTGCACCTCCATAAGCTTTATTTCTTAAAACAGCTCCATAAAAAGTTGAATAATATTCAGCCCAAACAAATCCATTTGAAAATCTTCCCTATTGAAATTGTATTATATTATATTATATTATTATATTATTATATTGTCAAGACAAGGAAAATAGATAGGTTATAATATAAAATTTACATAAAATGATGCTGATGTTGGCCATGTCTCATTTGTAAATTGATGCACATTTCCATTATCAGACATTGAATCTCCAAAGACGACCATGTCTCTAAAGGAAGGGAACTTGGTGACTTCTCTTTCAAAGATCGTCAAGTAGAAAATAACCATAAGAGAGCAAAACACAACAAAGACAATTTGATAAATCCAGTCTCGTATTTTCCACATCTTCCTCTTCTTTTAATTATGAATATTCTACAAGTTATTATTATAAGTATGAATAAGAAAAAGATGGTTTTTTTATTCTTTTTTTTTTTTTTTTTTTCCAAATCTTCAAGATATGTTTTTTTGAAATCTTCAATATTGTTCTTCAAAATTTTTTATTTGGTAATGAAAAAAAAATGAAAAATGAGTTGGTTGTGTAAAATGGTTTCTAATTATTCATCATCTTTGATTAATAAAGATTTTTTATTTTATTTTTTTGATTTTTTGTGTTTGGTGGTAGTTTCTGTTTCAGAAAAAAAAAAAAAAAAAAAAAAAAAGTTGACTTTTTCCTTTTCAGAAAAACAATAACAAACAAACAAAAAAGCAATCAGAAGGGAAATTTTCTGATTATGACTTTTATTGATTTATAAAAACAGTTACAAAAAAAAATGTCAAATGTCTATAATCAACCATCACCAATGATTCTCATTCAATGCAAATAGCCTCATGGTTTTTTTTTTTGAACGATTCAAGCAAGAAGAAGAGTTGGCCATTCTAAAATTCTAATTCGAATTCTAAGCTAAAAGGTCTTCCTTCCTTTGAGAAATTGAATAACGAAGTTCTCCAATTCAAAAACATTGCTGTGTCAAAGAGAAAGTGTCAAGAAGAATTCCAAGTATTCACAATCTTGCGTAAGTTTTACATTTTCTTTCATTGTCAACTCAGAACTTCAAATCCTCGAAAAATATAGACTAAACGCTGTCCTTCGTGAAGTGGTCAAGAGGCTTGAGGTCAAGCTTGCTGAAGGGAACTTCTTTGAGCAAGTCAAAGACAAAGTTAAGTTGGAGGGGAAGATCTCTCCTTTTCAGCAAGTTTGCCTCCAAACAATCAGGAGGAGAGGGAATCGGCTCATCTATGAGCAAGCACTCACCCTGGAGGAAGTGGAAGTGGAGAGGTGCTTAGAGAAGGGGACTCTCCTCAGCAAGAAGGTGCAGGCTTCTTTCAACTTCAAATTAACAAAAGCTTGAAAGAAAAGTTGGATACCATTGTCCCAAGGTCACTGCAATTGATTTTTAGACAGGCGGAGGAGGACTCGATGCCTATTTTCCTGCCAGTGACCCAGAAAAAGCTCGGAATAAGCTTAAAAAGCTACAGAAACAGACAAGCAGAGGCTACAAGAAACGAAAAAGAAATGAATAAAATAAGTTGATCCAAAACTACAGCCTACAACTAAACTACAAACACATTTTTTTTCTGATTTTTTTTTGGAACAAAGGAGCAAGAAGAAAAAAATTTGAAGGAAAAAAAAAAAAAAAAAATGGTTCGATTTCTCACGCAATAAATAACAGGTTGATTGTTTGCAAATTGTCCTGAATAACTGTTATTTGGAATAGATAAAAAGCTTTTTTTATTGACTCAATCAATGATTGGGAATGTTAAAGTGTCAAATGATTCGTGCTCAGCCAATAGTTATTACTGGAGAAAGTTTTTCCGATAAGCAATTTTCTTTTTGACTTGCTTTCGAACTTCGAAGATTGCTTCAGTTGGACCCTTGGTTGATGGTCTCGATTGAAGATCTCATTAGTGGAATGCTCTCTCTTTTGAAGTATCTGTAAACTTGGCGTAATCAGAACAAACATCTCGTTTGGATTTCATAGTCTCTAAGCCCCTTTGAAAAAGAAAACATCCCCTCAACTGGCCTTGGAAGCTGTTCAAGAGATCTCATATGATGTGGCTGATTCAAAGTCTTTTATTTATGGAATCAATAATTCTTTAGAGCATTCAAGGGTCACAATCTTTTTTCTTCTAATCTTTGTTGGAAAATGAGAGTCTTTGATATTTTTTTAATAAGGAATCTGGTGTGTGTATGTAGGAAAAAGTCTTTCCAAGTTTGGTTCCTTTCTTTCCATTTCAAAATAGGGTATGGATTTTTTGTTTAAAATCAAGATACTAAAAAAAAAAAAATAATTAAGAACTTTTTTTTTAAAAAAAAACAAAAAGTACAGCAGAATAGGCATTCATATATCGAATTGTTATTAAAATTTTTTTTCTGTGGCTTGGAGAAATCCTGTTTACTCCCAATCTCACGGAAAATGAATCTCTTTGGGTTTTATGAACAACATTATGATATTGAGATTATTTGTATTTAGGAATATGGAGTTTTTCCCTCCAATATGATTTTCTCAGAAATATACCAATTTTTGTTTTGCAATCCAAAAATAAAAAGGTTTTTTTTTTTCCTCTTGTCATTCTTTTTTTCTTTTCTTCAATTTTTTTATTTTTTTATTTTTATTTTTTTATTGAAAGTATTTGGACTTCATTTTAACTTCTAAATTTATTTTTATTCTTACTCCAGCTTGCAAAATGACTTTTTCATATCTCTTGAAATTCGGTCTTCGATCAGTTGGTTTAGTTCAAATAGCAACTCCTTTAATGTTTGGATTTTCTTCCTATTGAACTTCTTTATTTCATTATTTAATTGACTTTCCTCTTTTTATTTGAATCGTTTCATAGAAGTAAACAACAAGTTTTGAGAAGAGTTGATGCCAATCCAAGTTTCTTTTTAAACCCATTTTCAATGAAAATTACTCGCAATTATTCAATAGGTTATCATTATTATTCCAATCCTGTATGCACCTTTTTTCTTTTTCTTTTCTTTTCTTTTCTTTTTTTTTTCTCATTTGAAACTTGTTTCTTTTTTAATTTTTTTTTTTTAATTTTTTTTTTTTAATTTTGAATTTTTGAAATCTCCAAAAAACAAACAAAACCCAACAAACTCTCAAAATTTACAGGAGAGGGACAACTTGACCCCAGAGGAAATGGAAGATAGTGGAGTCTTGTGTATTTTGATGTCAGATTTAGAAGAGGAAGTATCCAAAGAAATTTCTAGGGATAAATTTGAATATTTCTTTGAGTTTGAAGATCCTAAGATGAAAGAAAAACTTGACAAAGCTATTCCAGTCCCACTTCAATTAATGATTTTTGTACTTCAAGAGTCTATGTTGCATGCTTACTTAAGTCCAAGAGGTTTTAAAGTGGATATGAAACTTCACAGACTAACTGATAAAGAAATAGAAATATTATGGAATCTTATTGAAAGACATCTATTATCTCATGATTAGTTAACCAAGAACTTCAACAACCAAAATCAATTCAAGAATTTTATCCCAATAAACCAATCAATAAAAAAAAATAAAAAATGGAAGACTTTTCAATTAATGATTGATGTTTTAAAGAAAGATTGAATTCGAAAAAAAAAAGAAAAGAAGGAATTGGATTCAAGAAAGTATTAAAGATTCATAGATTTATTCAAAATTGTAACAGTCTATAGATTAACAATTAAAAAGAAAAAAGAAAAAAGAAAAAAGACAAGTTTGTATTTTTGTCATTGCTGGAGTGGTGTGTTTGATAACCATTGATCAAAAATATCCTTTTGAAGAGAATAATGAGATGAAAATGGAACAGTTGGAATGACTCTACTTGGTTTAATTGCACGAACAAAATCTTTTAATTCTGAATAACTACTATGTTCTGAGTATGGTACATCATATAGTTTAATATTTCCTGCAAATTTTTTTTTAATTAATATCATCAAAATAAAATAAAAATAAAAATAAAATAATATTTATGAAATTTCTCAAAAATAAATAAATAAATGTAAATGTAATTAAAAAAAAAACAAACCAAAAACAGTTGGTAAAATAGAAGAAGCAGTTGAAAATGGTGGACTCTTTTTGAAAGACCATCCTGTTGGACGAAATGCAATCACATTCGAAAATTTTCTTTGAAGACTTGAATGATATGGTTCCAAATTCTGAA
>ERZ778024.3362-NODE-3362-length-11800-cov-6.383993_pt1 | contig 11800 bp, 12 predicted proteins | sample MGYA00375754_ERZ778024 | MGnify/ENA primary metagenome ERZ778024 (study PRJEB29350, sample SAMN05389827) | bioreactor metagenome | isolation source: Thiocyanate bioreactor | place: South Africa: University of Cape Town | collected 2014-02-18 ... | reverse complement strand
TTTTTTTTTTTTTTTTTTTTTTTTTTTTTTTTTTTTTTTTTTTTTTTTTCATTTCTTTTCGTTTTCATTTCATTTTCATTTCTTTAATCTTTTTCACTCTTCATTTTTCTTTTTTCTCTTCTTTTTTTTTCCAACCTATACATTCCTCTTTCTAGGAAAACTCTGGAAAATTAATGTTGAAACAGGAGCTTCAACTGAAATTCCATTCACTGTTGACATTGGTTTAGATCTTTCTGAAACTGTTCGCCCTGAAACTGATCCAAGTACTGGAGAAACTTTTGAAATTAAAGTTGTCCAAGGTGCCCATTTTACTCCTAGCTCTTCTTCAATTATTTTCACAACTCAAGGAAGAAGTTACCTTAAAAGTCTTCCAAGTGGTGCCCCAAAACTTATTCTCTCAGGAAGAGACACAGCAAAAGAATTTGAATTTGGTGTTTCTCCATCACCAAACGGAATTCAAGCAGTTCATGCCGTTTGGAATGATGTTGACATGGGATATATCGAAATTTTCACACTTGATAACTCTGCTTCTCCAATTAGAGTTACAACTTCCATTGGAAGATATGGATCACCCTCATTTTCACTTGATGGAAAGAGTCTTGTTTTCACAAGACACTCATCTGATACTCTTAGTGGTCCATTTTATGCAAAAGATTCCGGAATTTATACAGTTTCTTTACAAATTGAAAAAGATGGTAAAATTGTTGGAATTAAAGCAGAACCAAAATATATTACAAGTGGTAGCAAAGCAATCTTTTCTTCAACTAATAATGGTTCTCTCATTGTTGAGAGATACAATCAAGTTGCTCAAGTCTTTCTTGATGGAAAACCAGAACAAACCCTCGTTCAATCAAAATACACATACTCAATTTCAGTTTCACCAGACTTAAAATATGTTGCATTTATTGATTTTAGTGAATTGTATTTAGCTCCATTGACTCTTGGACCAAATGGAGAAGCTCTTCAAATATCAACTAAACCAGGAGAAACTACAGCTGGTTTAAGAAGACTTTCAAAAAGTGGAGGAGCTTATTTTTCTTGGCCAGTTCAAGGTTTTTTTCTTTTCTTTTCTTTTTTTTTCTTTCCTTTTTTCTTTTTCTTTTCTTTTTTTTATTTCTTTTTCTTTTATTTTATTTATTACAAAAAACAAATAGGAGATTCATCCAAAATCTCATGGCTTCTTGGAGCAACATTCTATACTGTATCAACTTCTTCTGTTAATAATTGTTCTGCAGATGAAAGTAACAAATATGGATTAGATTGTATTATTGCTTTAACATCTTCAATTGATTTGAGCTTTGAAGTCGAAACAAATATTCCAGGAACTTTAGTAGCATTTGATAATGCTGTAATTTTAACTATGGATGGTGATGAAAGTACAATCATTCAAAATGGAAGATTAATTGTTAAAGGAGATAGAATCCTTGAGGTTGGAAAAAAAGAGGAAGTTGAAATTCCAGATGGTGCTGAAGTTGTTGATGTTCAAGGTGGAGTTATTATGCCTGGTTTTGTTGATGTTCATGCACATTGGTCAAGTGAATTTTTTTTCTTCTTTCTTCTTTCTTCTTTCTTTTTTTCTTTTTTCTTTTTTTCTTTTTTGAAATGATTGGATGCTAATTAATTCATTATAGGTGCTTCTGATTTTTGGGTTCACCAATCTTGGGAATTTTTGGTAAATCTTGCCTTTGGAGTTACCACTGTTCATAACCCTTCCTATGATACTATCTATGGATTTACAGATGCTGAACTTGTTCGAAGTGGAAAGAAAATAGGTCCAAGAATTTTCTTAACAGGAACTATTCTTTATGGAGCAAGTAAAATCTCTTTTTTTTTCTTTTCCTTTCCTTTCTTTCAATTATTGATTTTTTTTTTCTTAGTTGGATATTATAGATGCGAAATTTATGATTTGGAATCAGCAAGAGAAAACCTTCTTCGTCTCAAAGCATATGGAGCTTTTTCAGTCAAATCTTATCAACAACCTTGTCGTTCCTCAAGACAAATGGTCCTTGATGCTGCAAGAGAATTAGGAATGGCTGTTGTTCCTGAAGGAGGAATGAACTTTTTCTGGAATGTTAATCAAATTATTGATGGACATACAACTGTTTTTATTTTATTTTATTTTATTTTATTTTATTTTATTTCTTTCCTTTTCATTTGAGTTTAAATTGTTTTTTTTTTTTTCAACTAGATTGAACATTCACTTCCTGTTGCACCATTATATAAAGATGTTGTCACCCTTTTTTCTCAAAGTGGTACTGCTTATACACCCACTTTAGTTGTACGCTTTATTTTCCTTATTCTTTCTTATTCTGACTTTTTGATTTTAATTTTGATTTTGATTTTTCTTTATCTTTATCTTTTCTCATTGCCCACCAAAGGTTTCCTATGGTGGTGCATCTGGTGAACATTATTGGTAAACTTTTCTTTTCTTTTCTTTTTTTTCTTTATTTTTTATTATTAAGGTTTCTTATGGTGGAATCTATGGTGAAAATTATTGGTAATTACAAACAACCAAAAAGAAAGAAAGAAAGAAAAATAGAACTAAAGAATAAAAAAAAAAAATAGGTATCAAGAAACAAATCTCTGGGAAAATGAAAGAGTTATGAAGTTTTCACCTCATTCAGACATTCAAAGTCGTTCAATGCAAAGAATGAAAGCTCATGATAATGATTATCATCACTTTACAGTTTCTAAATCTGTTAAAGATGTCAGTGATAATGGTGGATTAGTTGAGTTAGGAGCACATGGTCAACGTCAAGGAATTGGTTTCCATTGGGAAATTTGGTTGTTTTCACAAGTAGTTTTTTTTTTCCTCACTCTTTATTTCTTTTGAAAAGTTCTTTTTTAAAAATCAATTTATTTATTTATTTAATTTGTAGGGAGGAATGTCAAACTATAACGTTCTTAAAGCTGCAACATCAAATGGAGCTGAATCTCTTGGACTTAAGGATCTTGGTAAATTAAAAGCTGGATACTTAGCTGATATTATTGTTTATACAGCTGACAATTCACCTCTTGAAAACATTCGAAACTCTGAAAAATTGAAATTTGTAATGAAAGATGGAAGAATGTATGATGCTGCAACAATGGACCAAGTCCTTCCTGAGTATGTCCCACTTCCTCCAGGACCTGAATTAAATATTCCTTCTTCATCAAGTAAATAAATCTTAAATCCTTTTTTTTTTTTTTTTTTGTTTGTTTTTTTTGTGATTGTTGGAATAAAAATTTTTTGTTTATTTTTTTTCTTTCAAAAAAAAAAAAAAAAAAAAGGAAACAAAGAAAGTGAAAAAACAAAATTCTTTATTTAAAGAGAAATAATTTAAATATAATTACAACCAAATTATCAATGATTTGGTCCATCATATAATTACAATTATGACAATTATACGACGGTGAAATTGCCATATTGATCATGAGATGAATGTTCAAGACTACGAGAATGACGATCACTTCCTTTCTCTGATTTGTCTTTGGAGCTATTGCTTGATAGTCTGGTGATTCTGGAATTAGAGAGAGTACCAAGAATGATTGCAAGGAAGAAAATAAAGAAAAAGTTGTTGAAAGAATCAACACCATAGTAGACTGCGGGAACACTCGTATTGAGTGTGTCATTAAAGATGAGCCATATAGCTGTTTCAATAGTAATTGCAATAAGAGTGACTGAAACTCCAATAATGAGGAAAGAGAACTTTTTTTTTTAAAAAAAAAAATTGTTAATTGAGGATTGAGATGAAAAGAATGAAAAAAAGAAAAAGAAAAAGTACTCTAGCCGCAGTGCTTCCATCTTGAAGAAGTTTCACCAACTTTCTTCCATAATAGATATTCACGATTGCTTCAAAAAGTAAGACAGTGATGTAAATTGCCCAGCCAATATAGTAGAGAACAAAGGGGACAACTGAAAATGAGACTAATATCAGAAAGAAAGCAACTATTATTTTGATTACTACGGCTACTCGTGTCAATATAATTAGAAATCGGCTGCTGAATGTTTGTCTTTTGAGTCCTCGACTGAATTCAATCCTTTGAAAGAAGAATTTATTATATTTATTTAATTTATTTATTTATATTTTTTTGTTTTTTGTTTTTTGTTTCTGAAAGAATAAGAAAGGAGGAAAGAGTACCATTTCATGATGAGAAAGTCATAACAAACATAAGCAGCTAAGAAAGAAATGTGATAGAAGATGTACCAAACGCCAGTTGATAAGTAACAATTTGCTCCTGTTAAATCTACTGTCCAAAGAATGATTTGACCTTTATGAAGAATGAGATATTAGATGAAAGATATAGGGAAGAAGAAAAAAAGAAGAAAATATTACAAAACATAGATATTTCGATTCCATAAAAAACAGCAAGACCATGATTAATACATCGACGAGTTTTTCTTATTGTTAAGACAATTTCAAGGAGTGCCCAAAAAAACAAGATAAACCAGAATATTGTTGTTACTCCCCAATATGCTTTGAATCCTGGTGTTTGAAAATAAATTGAAAAGGGATGGGTACCTAATAATTAATTAATGAAGGTTTAATGAATGAAAACAAAAAAAAACAAGAAATAAAGAAGAACAAAAAAAAAAAAAGAAGAAAAGAAAGGATACTATCAGTAACTGTAACAACAACAGGATCTTCTGATTGTGCTAACTCAAGAAGACGGTCATAGATTGAAGTGTCATCACTAGTTGAAGCAATCAGAGTAAATATTGTTGACCGTTGAACATATGGTACATATTCATCATTTTCATAACTCTTTGGTAAAATAGCAATTTTTGGAGGGTCTTTTGTCCATCTTTTTTTATTTATTTGGTTTATTTATTGATTTATTTATTGGTTTATTGGTTTATTTGATTCGTTTGACTTGATTTCTTTTGATTTCGATATTAAAGGAAATAGAAAAGGGGAAGAGGAAGAAAAAAAACAGGGAAAGAAAGAAAATTATTACATTTTCGCTAAATACCGACTGAACGTCCCTGGAGTGTAACAATACAGATAAATGTCGTCAAAAATAAACACAGGAATATAGGTTGAGTTGAGAATGACTTCTTCTTCGAGTGTACATTTAGAAGTAATTGGTAAGAATTTCAATATCCCAGTGAATGTGTAATTCTCTGTTGTGGGAACTAAGTCAGAGTTGTCAAAGGTTTCCTAAGAATGAATAATTTACAAATAATTCCATGATTCGAATAAAAAATCAAAAAGGAAAAAGATAAAAGAAAAAAGAAAAAAGAAAAAGAAAAGATACATTGGTTGAAGGAACATATAATGTACAGAAAGTGACTGAAGGAAGAGAGAGTATGAATGAACAGAACAGAAGGAATACAGTCGCCTTCATCGCGTTATTTACCTTTGTTTTTTATTTTTATTTATGATTTATTATTATTATTTTTTTTTTTTTTTTGATTTTTTTTTTTTTCCATTTAGGTTTTTCCCATTTTTTCCAGTTATTTGATATCGAAACCATTAATTCCTATAGGTCATTCTGGGGCGATTAATAAAGTCAGTCAATGACAAGTCACTACTTTGGTAAATTTTTTTTAAAATCCAAACACCCTCAAATAACCCTCTTTGTTATTATTGTTTTATTCTTATTATTCCTATTGTTATTTTTTTTTTTTTTGAAGGGGACAAAAGAGGGTTATTTATTTTATTTTGTTGAACTCAAGAGAAAGGGAGTGAAATTTTTCGACAGCCCACCAAAAAGTCAAAAACTTACTTATAATTGCTCTGAATTCAATGGAAAGAAAAGGGGGATATGAATGAAAAAGAAAAAGGTCCACCACTAAAAAAGAACAATCTGGAGAAAAGGGGGTGATTAGGACGATTTTTTCCACCATTTTTTTTAATCAAAATCGGGGAATTTTTTAGGCGAAAGTGGAGAATTGATGATTTTTCCTCAAAGATATTTTATTTTATTTTGATAGGTTCTTATTTTAGACTTTCCTTTTCCTTTTTGCTCTTTTTAGCTTCCTTCTCAGCCTTTTTTGAAAAATTCAGCCTTTGCAAAGTGACATCACATTATTTTTTTTTTCTTTCCTCCTTTTTTTGCAGAATCTGATTTACAAGAATCTGATTTACAAGTCGACTGAGATTTGGAAGAGCACAATCCCACAATTCCACACTTACTTCTTTCAAAATTTTTTTGGTTTTTGGTTTTTCTGTGATGATAAAATTTTTATATCTTTGATGATTATTATAAAACTAATAAATCCCACATTCAATTAGGAGTTTTTTGATTTAGGAAGTTTCAATCATGATTGGAATTAGTTAATTAATTCCTCAAGAATCTACTGGAATAATTGATAGCAAATTAATTTTTTTTTGGTTGACTTTTTTTTTGAAAATAACCCGCCATTTTTTGTTTGGCGGGTTAATCAGCGTGCGCAGCGGACGAATTCGCACGAATATTGTTGATAGAAAACAAATGTTTTTTATTTATTTATTGAAAGATTCCCATTTTTTAACTACTTATATTTTATTGATGTTGAAGCTTCAAAGTAGTTCAGACTCAATCATATCAAAATAGAGAATTTCTTTTTCATTCAACTTGATTCGTATTTTTGAAAAAAAAAAAGTAAAAAAAAAGAGAAAAGATGAATCAAAAAGGTCTCCAATTCCAATTAAAACAATCATTTGATATAAAAGATCTCATTCAAAAAACCAATTTGAAGCACAAAATTTGAAATTGATATTTTATGATCTTATTGAAAATGAAAAAGGACTCAAAGTTAATGAAAAAATAAGTGGAGAAAAAAAAAATAAATTAAAAAAAAACAAGTATCAGCGATAGTTTTTGTTTACCAAAAAATGGGAAGGTACAATTTTCACTTTGAATTCAAGATAACATTCATATATTGATTCTTCAAGTATTTTATTCTAAAAGAAACCTTTATTTCATAATATGATTGATTGATTCAATATCATATTATAAAAAAAAAATCATATCTTTGGTTCTTTGAAAAAATTTTTCAAAAAACAAAAAACAGTAATTGATTTTTAATAGATTTTCTAACCTTTAATTTCTTTCAAACAATAGATTCAACTTGATTCTTCAGTTTCTCTTTGTTCTATGCTTTGTTATGCTTCAAACAGATGGGCTACCGACGTTTGAAATTATTCCAGATGAACAAATGAGGCTTGATTTGAATCAGAGTTATATTGAGCTCAGACAAGGTTCTTCAAATGAATATAATGTGATATTGTATGTTGAAATGGATAATCAAGATGAAGAGAATCTACCTATTGGATTCAGAAGATGGTGGCATTTTCAAATGAATGGACTTGTTGGAAGCGAAGTGGTTTGATATTTTTATTTTTATTTTATTTTTTTTCTTTTCTTTTATTTCGTGATCTATTTCTATTTTATTTTCAAATTTATTAATTATCTATCAAAAAATATACATCAATATTTTAATAGCTCTATGTTACATTAATTGGAGCAGAATATCCAGACATAATTCTTCCTATTTGGAGTTTAAATGGAGGGGAGTATGAACGCTGCCCTTCATCTGCAATGCCAACATACTCAAATTCAAAACATACCTTCACAATTCATGTCCCAGCACAAACTCATACATTGAGACTTGCAAAGTTTTACCCTTATACCCTTCCAATGCTTGATAATTTAAGAGAAAAGATTCTTTCAAATCCTTTAATTACAGAACATGTTATTGGTCAGAGTGAACAAGGAAGAGATATGTATGTTTGGGAGATAGCTACTGAAGAAACAGAACAAAAAAATTCACCAAGAGTTTATGTTCAAGCAGGAATTCATCCTTCAGAAACAACAAGTTATTATGTTGTTGAAGGTTTCTTAGATTGGATCTTTTCAGACTCTGAAGAAGCAAAAGAATTGTTAAGTATGGCTGTCATTTCAATTGTCCCAATGTGTAATCCAGATGGAGTAGCATTAGGAAACTATAGAACCAATTCAAAAAGTGTTAACTTAGAAATGGAATATTCAGCACCTTATAACTCTCAAGTTAAAGAAACTATTGCAATTGTTCAACTTGTTGAGAAATATATGGGTGATTCAAGTTCTCCTGGAGCTCATCCAATTCAAATTTTAATGAATCTTCATAGCACTCATGGTGATGACTATCCATATCACTTTCATCATTATCCCTATTACTTGTTAGATTTTATTCGTTTATTTATTTATTCTTTATCTCTTTTTTCTCTTTCTCTTTCTCTTTTCATTTTTTCTTCTTTTTTGATATTAAATAATCAAATCAATCATTTTTTTTTAAAAAAAATTATAAAAGAATCAATGGAACTGGTATCACCCCTGAAGTTTTTCACCTCGAAGAAAGTTGGATCCAAATTTTCAAGGAAGAAAGCAAATTTGTTTCTCAAGGAATAACTCTCATGTCATCACTCAGCACTCGAGCTTATATTGAATCCATGATGCATGATCGTTGGAGCGTTGATTCCAATTATAACTTCCCAGATGTAATGGCAATAACATTAGAAGGAGTTTATCATTACGGTCCAGATCGAACTTGTTGTAACTCACAAGATGATTATAGACAACTTGGAGTTGAAATGGGACGAAGTTTTATTCGATTTTTATCTCTTTGAAAAAAAAAATAAAATAAAATAAAATAAAAAAAAAAAATTGAAAGTCAATATTTTCAAAAAAAAAAAGTTGAGCATGTCCAATCTTGAAACTTCCGCCTCCAACTCATTAAACGATACCTCTAACTCCAACAACTCTAACTCTACTCCCTCTAACTCGAACCTACACCTACAAGATCCTACTCATTCATCTTCTAATTCTGTAATTAACTCTACTAGTTCAGAAAACTTCAAGCTTTACCAAAAATTTGAACAACCTTTTTCAAGTTACTCATTGGATTCTGAGGCTGGGAATGATGTTGAGAGAGGAGGAAGTGGATCAATGATTAGTGAGAGTGAGAGCTCAGGAGGATCAGTGGATACATTAGAGACGAATTCAGAATCAGAGGATGGAATAAAGAGAGAATATAAAGGAGAAATGGAGGAAGGTCAGCAAGTGAAATTGGGAAGAAGAGAGAGGATGGAGAAGAATCAGATTTTATGTAATGAAAAGGAAAAGAAGAAGAAGAAGGAGAAGGAAAAAGAGAAAGAGAAAGAGAAAGAGAAAGGGAAGGAGAGTTCATCAAGAAGGAAATCATCTGGTGAAAAAGTTCAAAGACATCTAAGATTAAGGAATCAATCTTTACTTTCAACAGATAGTGTGGAAACAACATTGTTAGCTGCAAGATTAGAAGCAGTTAACTTGGAATTATTTCAAAATCCAAAGATGGCAAAGTTCTCAACTCCTACAAAAGAAGAATTCAATCTTAATTGGTGGGAGCTTTTATTAAATAACTTTGATTCAAATTGGAAAGAAAACTCAAAGCAAATCATCCAACAAGTTAGAACAGGGATTCCTAAACAATTTAGAGGACTTGTTTGGATGAAATTAACTCAATCAGGTTCCAAAATATTGGAAGAGCAATATCATCAATTAATCAATGTCATTTTTCTTTCTTTATTTTCTTTCTCATTCAAAATGTTGGGTCTAAATATTTTTCAATTATAAATTATAATAAAAGGAATCATCTCCCTTTGAAAAATTAATTCGTAGTGATATTAATAGAACATTTCCTCTAGAAGAATATTTTAGAAATGGAGATGGACAAGAGGCTCTATTTAGATTAATGAAAGTTTATTCAATTTATGATCAAGAAGTTGGATATTGTCAAGGTTTAGGATTTATTGGAGGTGTATTATTAATGCATGTAAAATTTCATTCTTTTCTTTATTTTTTTTCTTTCTTTTCTTTTTTTTGACAATGATATCATTATGAAAACAATAATCTTAATAAAACTCTTATTCAGATGAACGAAGAGGAAGCATTTTGTCTTTTAGTCTCCTTTTTGAAAAATCAAAAGATTAGAAACCTTTACTTACATTCAATGGAAGGTGTTCATATTAAAATATTTCAATTTGAGGCATTGATTGAAAGTTTTTTCCCAGATCTTGCAAATTCTTTTTCCCAGGTTTTTCTTTTTCTCTTTCTCTTTCTCTTTTTTTTCTCTCTTTCTTACAATTATGATGTTAGAGAGGCATTAGAGCTCAAATGTTTGCTTCAAATTGGTTCATTACAGCATTTTCAGCAGATTTACCATTAAATATGGTTTTCCGAATTTTTGATCTATTATTTGTGGAAGGACCTGATATTCTCTTCAAGATTTCTCTCGCTTTATTAAATCGAAGTGAACCCGAGCTTATAAAACAAAATTTTGATCAAACTATTGAAACTTTGATGCATAAACTTTATTTAAAGTTTTCTAATCCAGGTTTTCTTTCTTTCTTTCTTTCTTCCTTTCCTTCTTTTCACCCTTTCTTTTTCAACTTTTTTTTTTTTTTTTTTTTTTTTTTTTTTTTAAAAAAAAACTCCCAGATGAACTCATTGCTGAATCTTTTAAATTGAAAATATCTTCAAGGAAACTTGATTTGCTTGAGAAACAAGCAAAAGAGTTTTATGAAACCAAATCTGATGAAGAAAAGCTTATCCATTCACTTGCTCAAGTAATTTCTTCTTTCTTCTTCTATTTTTTTAAAAAAAATTAAATTAAATTCAAAAACAGGAAAAAATGGATCTTGATCTTACTACATCTTCATTAAGGACTCTTATTCACTCAATTGATATCAAAAACTCTCAATTAGAAGATTCAATTGAAGAAGCACTCTACCAGTCTCAGTCTTTACAACGTCAAAAGCAGTTATTTGTACCTTTTTTATTTTTTCATTCATTCTTTCTCCTTTTTCTTTTCACTGAAATGAAACTTTAAAATATAGTTAAACCAATTGGATAACTTAAAACAATTTTTAAATGGCGATCAACATGTAATTTATACTACATTAGAAAATGAAGTTCAAAACTATAAAAATAAATGCTCTTCAATGCTCCAAAGACAAGCGGAATTAGAAGATGAATTAATTTCTATGAAAGTGAGTTTTTATTTTATTTTCTTTCAATTCATTTTTTTTTTTTAAACGATATTTACGATTTTTTTAAAAAATTTTTTTCAAGCTCAAATATGCCATTTCAGAAAGTGAAAGACAAAAATTGTTGATCAAAACACCTCAATAATTTGATTTTGATTTAATGAAGATCAAAATTTGTGTAAAATATTGTATACAATTTTTAAAAAAAAAGGAAAAAAAAAAGAAGAAGAAAAAAAAAAGGAATAAACAAAATTTATGTAGATAAAAAACAAAATTTGAGACTAATCTTGCAAAATAATCTTGTCTCTTACACACATTGCTCTTTTTAATGGAACCCAAATATGACTCTCTTTTTCATTTTCATTTGCAACATATTTTTCAATAATTGAGTATTCTCGAGGATTTTTCTCTTTGAGATGGCGAACGAAAAAGATATAGTTCCAAGGATTATGTTCTTCATTTCTATGAATTTCAAAATCTCCATTTTCTTCAATCATTGCACGTTGTAGACCACAAATAAAACAATATTCATTCAACAATTTATCTCGGTCTCTTTTTTCTTCTATTAACATTGTGAAAGACTAGAAAGAAGAAAGAAAAAAATTAATTTAGATAAAAAAACAAACAAACAAACAAACAAATAAATAAATAAATAAAAAATAAAAAAATAAAAAAATTTATACCTGACCCAACATGAAAGCAGCAACTTGCATTACAAAAAATGAGAGTAAAAAGTAAAATGATAAGTCGAATATAGCTCTAACGAGATGACTATCCCAAGTATCTCCTGTGACTGGTAATGAATCTCCAAGCCCAGTATCTTTTTTTTT
>ERZ778024.3360-NODE-3360-length-11802-cov-6.275815_pt1 | contig 11802 bp, 13 predicted proteins | sample MGYA00375754_ERZ778024 | MGnify/ENA primary metagenome ERZ778024 (study PRJEB29350, sample SAMN05389827) | bioreactor metagenome | isolation source: Thiocyanate bioreactor | place: South Africa: University of Cape Town | collected 2014-02-18 ... | reverse complement strand
TTTTATTTTTTTTTTTTTTTTTTTTTTTTTTTTTTTTTTTTTTTTTTTTTTTTTATAGGTTGAATCCAATTGATAACACCAGGGTTCAAATGGAAGCAGATGTTCTTGTACATATTGCAAGCCCTCTTGGACCCAATTCACCAATTAATATTTCTTTAGTTTCAATGAATGTCACTTTATATGATGGATCAATTAATATTGGCTCAATGATTCTAGAACCAACCATTCCAATTAATGGATCTCAAGCTGTACTATTTCATTCATTAATCAATTTTTCCTCTTTTTTCTTTTCTTTTCTTCTTTCTTTCTCCATTTTCTTTTCTCTTTTTCATTCTTTTAATTTATTAAAAGGTAATTGGACTTCAAATTTCAACTTCATTGTACTTCTATGAAAATGGAACTAATTGGTCATCCTTTGTTCAAAAATTTTCAAAAAGAAGTTCTGTTTCAATTACATTAATTGGAAAATCGAATGTAGTTGCAGGAACAGCATTAGGAGTTTTACATTTAAAAGATATTCCATTAAATAATCAAGTCCTTCTTAATGGAATTAACAATTTCCCAAATGTTAAAATCAATTCATTCGATCTCCCAAGTAATTATCCTTCAGGAGGAATCTCTCTTGCTCTATCAACTACATTATTTAATCCCTCAATTGGTACTGTCCCTATTGGAGATATGGCTTTGGATTTGATGGTAGGTGAAACAAAATTAGGATCTGTTTTTGCTACTGGTGTAACTATTGTCCCAGGAGATAATATTCTTCAATTAACTGGTTATATTAATCCAGCAGCTGAAGATATTGATGTTGCTTCATCATTTTTTTCAGCTTATATTCAAGGGATTGATACTGATGTTGCAGTTCAAGTACTTTTTTTTTTTTTTCATTTTTTTTTTTTTCTTCACCCCCTTCATTTACTGACTTCTCCTTCTTTTCTTTCTTTTTTCTTCTTTTTTCTAAAAAAAATCATCTAGGGAGTGAACGCAGGAAGTTCACCTGTTGATTGGATTCAAGATGTTGTAAAAAATCTCAAGATAGAAACAATTTTTCAAGGAGCAATAGATTTACAACTTTTGAAGAAAGTTTATTTAACCTCCTTAGGAATATTTTTTTCTGCTGGAAGTGCTCCACCAACTGCTTCTTCAGTTGCCTCAGCAGATTTCTCAATGCCATGGAACTTCCCTATTTCTGTAAAAAAAATTATTTTTTCCTCCTTTTTCTTCTTGTATTAACTCAATAAATTTATTTATTTAGATTATTAAAACATCTTTAACAATGTACTTGGTTTCTCCTCAAGGAAGATTTGGTCAAATTGACATTCCTTTAGTTCCTGCATCTTCAGATCAAGTAATTTATTTATTTATTTATTTTTTCTTTTTTCTAACTCATCTTCTTTAATTTTTTTACTTTACTTTCTTTCTTTTAGGCAGCTGGAAAACTTTATTTTCAGTTTTCTAATGCAAATGTCACAGTTTTAGATTTTATGGGTAAATTTTTCTTCTTTTCCTTTCATTTTCATTCCATTTTTTCTCTTTTTTTTCCCCTTTATTCATCTTTTTTTTGTTTTCCAAAAAACAGGATTTTCAAATTTTACTGAACTTGTATTGTTAACTCAAAATTTGAATGCAACAATCGAAGGAATTGCAACTGCAGTTGCTGTTACAAATGCTGGAACTCTAACATTAACTGGTGTTCAATTTTCTGATACAATTCCAATTAAAGGTAGAGAAATTTTCCATTATATTTTGCTTGTAGATCACTGGAATAATTTTTTTTTTTTAAAAAAAAAAGGTTTCAACAGCTTTTTAACACCACCCATTCAAATTAATTCTCTTGATGTTGTTGGCGGAGAAAGTGGCAAGTTATTAGCTACCCTTGGAATTTCTATTGTGAATCCATCCATTATTTATGGCAGTTTAGGAGATATGGGATTAGATATTTATTATCAAGGAAAAGTATTTTTCTTTCTTTCTTTCTTTCTTTCTTTTTTTTTTTTTGGAAATTAATTGAACAAATAAATTTAGAAAATTGGAACCTCATCTATTGAAAATTTATCTCTAAATATTGGAACTACAATCAAAAATAATAATCAAGGACAAGTCTTTGATAATGGACCAATATCTCGAACTTTTCTTTCAGAATATCTAGAAGGAACAAGCCATCAAATCCAATTATATGGAATTCCACAAAGTGCAAGTGTTGATTTATTACAAAACTCTGTAACAAAATTAATTACGTCAACAACTCTTCCAGGATTATCACAAAAATTGATAACTAAAGCAAAAATTCCCTTTGGTGATGGATTTGCAGTCTCAATTGGTGTTTCAGATACTCTCAATACTGTTATGACTATCGTTAATCCTTTTTCAGTTGCTTTTCAAATGACAAACGGAGATTTTGATGTATATAAAACTGGAGGAGATAAAATGGGAACATACACTTGCACAACACCAATTGTTGTTCCAGCAAAAACAACTTATACAACTCCTTCTCAAAAAGTCATTGTAACTGCAGTTAGTTTCAGGTATTTGCTTATTTTATTTTATTTCTTTTATTTTTATTTTTATTTTATTTTTATTTACTCTATTAATCAATAAAAGTGTTATGTGGGATGCTATTACTGGTGGTGCAGATTTGACAATTACTGGATGGATGACAATTAAAATTGGAGATTTTGTAACAACAATTGATTATACTCAATCTGGAATTATAGCTTCAACTTAATTGATGTGTATTATTATTGTTTTTTGAAAAAAATGAATTAAATTTTTTGAAAAAAATTCCATTTTTTTTTTTTTTTCCTTTTCCCCTCAAAAAATTCAAATTAAAGATAGATAAATAACAAATAAAAAATTTTAATTTAACAATATTAAAATGGATATTAACAACAAAAATTGGGTTGAGTCCCAACATATTTTTTCCACATACAAACCATTTTGTATGGAGAAATGTAATGACCAATAACTGCATCTGGTTCACAACCTCCAGTTAAAAATCTATCATCATTTACAATTTGAACATCCATTTTATGATCTTTCTTAGCATGGTCAATCCAAATTGCCATTGAGACATCTTCTAATCTGAGAATTTTTAAATGATTTTGTTCTTCTTGTTCAGTTACAAATTTTGTTAAATCTCTCGAGAGAATATATCCTGGTCCATGAGCAAAGGGAGGGTAGGAAGGTTCAGGGTAATCAGTTGTAGACATAAACCACTTTGAATCTTTACCACGAAATGGAAGACCTGCAGATGTAATTCGTCCCAAATAAATACTTCTAGTTTCTCTCTCAATTAATGGGATGACTCGATCAACTCGAACGTAGGTATCATCATCACACTTCATGACAAATTTTGCAGATGTTTTCTCATATCCATACTTCATAATCGCTAAAGTTTTTTTAGAAATTGAAAAATAATCCTCTTCTAGATCAATGAAAACTAAATCATTAAAAATTTGAATTTCTTTTTCTATGATTTCTTTAAACTCTGATTGATCATATTTTCCTATAAAAAATTTTGCAACAACTTTTCCACTTAAAATATCTTTATCTTGCATCCAAGCATTTCTAACTGCATCACGTTTTTCAAAATTTCCTGGAGTACTCATTATTCCAATTAGAAGTAACACTTCTGGAGAACTTTTTGGTTTTGTTGTCGTAGTTTTAGTCTTTTCTACTTTTGATTCAAGATATTTCATCAAATCAAATTTTTCACTTGGAAGATTTTCAAGAGTTACTTCTGAGACTCTTAAACATTGAATATCTTCTCTACAATAAATTTTTAATTTTTGACTTGAATGAATTGGATTTATATGTCTATATTGAAACTGTCCCGTCATAGTTGTACCAAGGATTTGATTATTAAAATAAACTTGAAAAAAGAGTTCATTTGTAACAACGATATTTAAAGTAAACTTTTCATCTTTCTTCCAAGGGAAAGATTGAATAATGACCTCGTCTCCCCATGTTCCTATAAAATCGTTTTGAACAATTGTCTGAGAAGCAGGTCTTGCATTCATTAAGTATAAGATATCCTCAAAAAAGGCTTGAATTTCAACAGTGAACTCATATCCAGTATAAACTCCTACTATTGTTATTATTGTTCCAGCTTTAATTCCAGTCTTTAAATCAATTTCTAATGGAACAGTTTCTTTATCATTTTTTATGACAATTTTATCATTTTGTTGAGGTGGAGGAGGGCTTTGAGTTAAAGATGGTGTTGGAGTTGATGTTGATGTTGATGTTAATGTTGGTGCTGATGTTGATATCGTTGTTGGTACTTCTTTTACTTTCTCTTTCTTCTCAAACAATTCTATCTCCTTCTGAAATTTCATTTGAAAAAGTTTTCTCTCCTCCAAAAGTGATTCTTTTCCTATTTGAATTAAATCTTCTAATGAATTTAAATGTGTTTCTTTCAACTTTAAAGTTTTTTCTTTGATTGCAAGTAATTTTTCATCTTCTAAATTTGTCTTAATGTTCTTTAATAATGCTACTTTTTGTTCTGCTTCATCTACTGAAATTGGAGAACTCTTTAAATGAACAAAATAGAAGATAATAAAGAGGAATCCAGAGATAAATATAAGTGCAAGAGGTGATCTAGGGAACTTCATTTTTGAATATCCTCTTCTTCTATCTTCTTATTCCTCTTCCTAATTATTTTATTTTATTTAGTCAAACATTTATAAATTGATAAGGTTTGAATTTGAACATTTTTGAATTCTAATTATGATTTATTCCTTCAACTCATTCAATCAAGGTCCATCATTATATAACATCTATTCTTTACTTTGAATATATTATGAATCAACTATTACTCTATCTATTAACAATTAATTGTAAGTTCGTTAATAACCCTCTTTTGGTTTTTTTAAAATAATTTTTCTTTCATTTTTTCTCAAAATGAATTAATTTACAACTTTAATTAACTTGTTAAAGTGTGTATGAGTCTATAACTTCAATGAATGATATGAAGCTCAAGAAATATAATAACTATTAGTTTTATAGTTCGTTGGTCTCTTAATTCAATGACAGGACTAAACGAAGTTTTTTTTTTTTTTTTTCAAAGTTTTTGAATTCAAAAAGGGAATAATTTAATTAATAATTATAGTAAATTTGTTTTCTTTTTGAACCAGAAAATTTGAATTTTTTTTTTTTTTTTTGAAGATAATTTTCAATTAAATTTTCTATTCTTCCAAATAGAAATGGTTAGCTTGTTTATAGCTTCATTGCTTCATTAACTTCAATGGACTACAACATAAATCTTTTTCTTGAGGTTATTAGGATATTTATTGGAGAATTGGAGTTGAATCATCACTCCGAAAGAAGATCGAAAAAAATTGCAAGAAGGAAGTTGTGTTGTGGTTCTTATCTTTATTGGTTTCTTATTTTTCACTCTTCTATCGAACTCAACAAACATCAAATCCAATCTAACCTAACTATTTTTCAAAATTAAAACAAAAGATCAAGAAGAGGTTGAGGAAGTTGAAGAAGTTGAAGAAGATGAAGAAGAGAGAAGAAATCAAAATGTTCCCCTGTTTTGTTTTTTGTTTTTTGTTTTTGATTTCTTGGATCTCATTGTCATCTGTCAGTTTGAAATGAGTGAGTTTTTTTCACTAATTAATTAGTCAAAAAGAAAAAAAGAAATAAGAAAAGTTAAACTATTAGCTAATTATTGTGATTGTAAAGACTTTAAAGAACGATGATAGGACCCAAGACTTTACTTTTCATTAGTGGCATCGTTGTTTTATTCCTTCTCTATCTATATTTTGCAACTACTCCAACAGAATTAGAGAATCAGGTCATATATGAACCTCAATTACAAATAGAATCACCAACCCAAGTATTAACTCAATCACCAACCAACCTCCCAACACAACCTCCGACTCAACTTCCAACTTCTTCCCCAACACAACAATTACAACAAGGGATCAAAATAACCGAACTTCAAATTTGTGAAAATAATTGTTATGATCATGGAAGATGTTTCTTTAATAGATGTTTTTGTTCTCCAGGTTGGGGAAAAGATTTTAATTGTTCAGAAGCATGGAAAGAAATCCCAGAGTGCTTTAGAAATGAAGATATTCAAGGTTTTGAACCTCCAGGAATTTATGCTGATTTATGTTTTGAACACCCTGATTATGGTATTGCAATTGTATCAATGGAAAGATGGACTTTGGCTCAAGAGAAAGAATCTGCACTATGGTCAAACACAGGAGCTACCCATGATCGCGCTGATCAACATGCTAGATCTTTTGGATATTATCAAGCCCTTCCAGATAACTTGGGGAAAGTTTTAGAAGTTGGTTGTGGACCTTATACTCAATTAAAATGGATTTTAGAAAGCATCAACAGAAACTTTCAAACCACGAGCATCACTCTTCAAGATCCCGGAATTCCCAATTATCTAAAACTTAAAACATGCTCATATGCTGATGGAAAGCTTTCAGGAAGACCTGTTCAAATGATAACTGGAGGAACAGAAGATTTGGATCAATTACAAGAAGAGTTCGATACACTTGTCATCATTAATGTTATTGAACATGTTTGGAATACTTTTGAAGTTTTAGAAAAAGTTCACCAAGCACTAAAAGTTGGAGGTATTATGGTTTTTAATACAAGAGTACTTTACCCTCCAGATAGACGTTGGGAATATGAAGCATATCATCCAATTCGTTTGAAACCTTTATTTTGGGACTTTTTTTATTCTCAATATGAAATTCTTTGGAGAAAAGATGAAGGAATTGAAAGTTATGCAATTCTAAAGAAAATTAAATAAATAAGTAAAATGAATTAAGAAAATTAAAAAATAATTAAATCGAAAGAATAGAAAATAAAAAATGAAAATGAAAATAAAAAATTGAAAGAATAGAATATCCAAGGAAAAGTAATAAAACATTCTATTTATTTGAGAATAATATACAAACTAATCTAGTTAAATTCTATTTTCCATTCATGGTACCTTGTTGACCTGATACCTCTTTTAATTTCAAAGTTAAGTTGGCAACATTTTTTTGAAGACTTTCAATAACTTCCCCTCTTATTAACCTTTCTTCTTCAAGAAAATTAGCAAGTTCAGAATTTTTTGTCTTCATTAATTCAATAGTTGTCTTGAGTTTTTCTGTTTCTTTCACTTGGTCTTGATATTTACAAAGCTCTGCTTCGAGTTGTGAACTATTTTGTATTTGGAAGAAAAAAAAAGATTAATTTTTGTTTTTGTTTGGGAAACAAAAAAACAAAATAAAAATAAAAAAGAACTTTTGATTGAGGAGGGATTTAAATGCTTCATCTAATTGGAGATGCTCTTTTCTAAGGATTGTAAATTGTTTTTCAACATTTTCCTTTTCCTTAAGTTCATTGTTCTCATTGATTAATTTTAATAATTTCTCTTCAAGTAATTGATAGTTTTTGAGTAAAGTTGAATAATTGGTTGTCTCATTTTGAAGAGATTCATCTGACTTAGAGGCTTGATTGAAGTTTGTGGTACTGTTTCTTCTTCCTTTTCTTTCACTCTCAAAAACTTTTTCTTCACCTCCATTTCTTTTTGAAAAAAAAATGAAAAGAATAAAAAATTAATGTATATAAAATTCGAAATAAAATCAAATAAAATAAAAAAAACGAACTGCATTTGAAAGTCTTCTAGGAAAGAACTAGATGGGCTAAGATTTGAAATTAGATTTTGTTCACTTCTATTCACTTTTCCTAATTGTATTTCATAACTATGGATTTTCTGTTTTAACAAGTTTTCTTTGGTAAAAAATTTTTCTTGAAATTCTAAAAATCTTTTCTCTTTTTTATTTAAATCCTCTTCAATCTTTTTTTTGGCAATTTTTGTTTCCTTGATTTTATTTATTTTATATTGAGAACAAATATATATTTACAAAAGGAAAGGATAAGAATAATAACCTCAAGTTTTCTTTGTAAATATTGCATTTGTGTTTGAGAATCTTGATCCTCTGATATATGTTTTTTTAAATGTTCTATCTCCTTATTTTTAGTTTCAATTAAAGTTTCAGTTTCATTTTTAATTGTTTGAATTGATAAATGAGCATTTTCTAATTCTTTCGTTGTTTTCAAAAAGGTTTCATGGAGCTAAAGAGAATAAGAGTTAAAGATTTATAAAGAAAAAAAAAATGAAAAAAAAAAAACATTTTTAATCTGTTGCTCTTTCTCTTTAAGAAGGATTTCAAGATCTCTATCATCGTCTCCTTCTTCACTTCCACTTTCATCATCTTGATATTGAAGCACCTTTTGTTTTTCAATTTCGAGTATTTCATTGTTTTTTTGAATTTCAAGTTGTTGTTTTTCTTGTTTATGCTTTTCAATAAGATTATCCTTTTGTTGAATGGCTTCCTTCAAATGATAATTTTCAAAGCTTAATTCAACAACTTTTTCTTCAAGTTTCTTAATAAATTCGGATGATTCCTTTTTTTGAATTTTAAATGAGAGTGCTTGTTCGGCTTGATTTCTTGAAAGTTGATCACATTCTTTTGTCTTTGATTCTAATTGAAGTTTTAAGTTTTTAAATTGTGATTTTTGTTCCATTAATGCTGATTGATATTGTTTGATTATGTCAACTTCTTCATATGCTTGAAGACTCGCTTTGAGAATATTTAGCTCTCTATTAATTGAAGAAATTTTTGATTTTAATTTTTGATTTTCTTCTTTTAAAAGAGATCGTTCATGATGAATAACTCTGAGTGCAGATAATGTCTTTCCTCCATCACTTTCCTCACTCTCTAATTTAATTTTTAATAATCTAATTTCTTCTTTCAATGCCTTTTCTTTTTGGATCTATATTTTTGGTTTTTTTTTTTAAAAAAAAAAATATGAATTAGAAATAACAAAAAAAAAAAAATTAATTAAAAAAAAAAAAAAAAAAAAAAAAAAAGATGAATGGAAAGAATTTTCTTATTTAAAAATTTAAAAAACTCTAAAATTTACCTGAAGATTATGTAAATCATTTAGAGAATTATATTCTGAAGCAGCTGTTCTAAGTTTTTTACAACTATCATCATATTTATTACACAAAATTGAATTTTCATCCTTTATTTTTTGATATTCTATTTGAAATTGAGTTGAATCTTCAATAGCATTAACAACTTGATTCTTTAATTGTTCACAATACTTTTCAACTTGTTTCAATTGTGCACAACTTTGACATCGTATTAATTGCATTGAAAGATCAAGGTTCTCTTCACTTTTAAATAAACTTGATTTACTTAATGTCTTTTTAATTGGAGATATTGGTTTTGATTGAACTGGATTAAAAGTAAGATCATTCTCTTGTTGAGCTGGTTTCTCCTTTTGTAATCGATTCTTAGATGATGTTGGAGTACTTGGAGGTGAATGACTAAGCTGTTGCTGTTGAGGTTGAAGTTGAGGTTGAGGTTGAGATTGGATTGTAATATTGGGAAGGTCTTCTTTTACAGGTTTTGTTCGTTGAAGAAGCTTTTGAATTGGATCTCCTCCTCCACCAAATGAATAATCTCGTTGTCTCTCCTTTCTCTCATCAAAGTAAGTGGTCATGACCCCTCAAGCAATTAATCAAAATAAATATAAATATAAATATAAATATAAAACTTAAGTTAGAATTAATGTTAAGTGATAAAATGATTAAAAATACAATTAATTGACCAAAAAAAAAAAGAAAGTCAACCAATTATTATGAACCCTTATACTAAATCGACCTTTTTTTACACAAAAGGTTTCATTGTCAAAAAGAAAAATCAAAAAATACCAAAAAGAAATATAAAAAACAAAACAATAAAATGAAGTGAATAAGTTAACTTTAAAATACAATAATTTAGAGTTATAAGAGTTGTTAAGAACTCAACTTGAGAGAGGGGGATGGATATAATAGAGTTGGACTATCGGAACAATTAAGGAGGAAAAAAAAAAAATGAACCCTCAAAAAACCCTCTCAACACACTCTCAACACACTCAAAATGTACTCAAACTCGACCCGCAATCGACTGAAAATGGACCCAAAAACCACTCAAAATTCGACTGAAAAACGCCTGAAATGCGTCCGAAAAACGTTTGAAAAGCGTTTGCAAAGCGTTTGGAATGCGTTTGAAATCCGTTTGAAATCCGTTTGAAAAGCGTCTGAAAAAGATACCAGAGAGATACTTTTGATGTATTTTGTTGAGTTGATTTTTTGGGTTTCAGTTCCCGTTCTCAATGATCAACCTATAATATTTTTTTTTAACTTGAGTGAATGAATGAAAAGAACTTCTTTGACTTTTCACATTTTCTGGGACTGATTAATTCCACTTTACTTTTATTTGACTGCAAATTAGACTGATTTTGTTAATTATTTCAATTCAAAGATCTCTTTTATTCTTCATCTTCTTGATACTTTTCTATTTCTACTTCAATTGATTTCTTTCTTCTCTTGTTGGAATGACATTTAAAGTCAGGAATGAAATTAGAAATTAGAAATTAGAAAAAGAATAAGAGAGATTGCAGGATTGTTTGCAACATTCTTTAATTCATTTATTTGATACCATTTCAACATTTATTATTATTATTATTACTTTTAACCCTTTCATTGTTTCAATTCAAACCTATTCAAAAATTTATTTCTATTTCATTGAGATCTCTTTCTAACTTTTCTTCTTTCTTCTTCTATTTATAGGTTATAGGTTAAGTTAACTCAGTTCCTTTTCCTCAAGATTTTTCAATCAAAGAATAGATGGAATTGGGACAAATTAATCTTAGAATTGCAGAAGCAGTAGGATGGTTTTACGAAAATATTGATATATATCATAAACTAGCGTTAGCTCATTCAAATAACCCTCCAAAAGCGATAGAATATCATGATATAGCTTTAAATTTAGCGAAAAATGTATAGGATCTTTAATTTTCTTTCAATTTTAGAAATTCAATTCAATTCAATTCAATTCAACTCAATGTTAATTGTAATATGTTCGTCTTAATGTTGATTATAATATGTTAATTATAATAGGAAGAAAAATGTCCAATGGAACAACTTTCTCAAATTTTTTCTCATCGTGCTTTAACTTTATTCAAACTCAATCGATTAAAAGAAGCTCTTTATGATTCATCTAAAGGTTTTAACATTACCTTCAACTCAAAAAAAAAATTAACAAAATTTATTTTTGTAGCTATTCAATGTGATTCAAATAACCCAGTTGGATTCATTGCAAGTGGTTTAGTAAAAAATAAACTAGGAAAGTATGATTTAGCTATTGTAGATTTCACAAAAGTACTAGAAATAGAATCAAAGAATAATGTCTCCTTTCTTTTTCTATTTTTTTTTTTCCTTCTTTTTTCATTCTTCTAATCTTCATCAAAAAATAAAAAATAAAATAAAGAGTACTGATAAAGAAAGTCAATCGCAGTGCTATAATGCTAGAGGAACTGCTTATCTTCGTGCTGGAGATATAATTAACGCATTTGATGATTTTACATCAGCAATTACTTTAGATGATCAAAAAGCTAATTATTTCAATAATAGAGGGATTTGTTATTTTGAACAAGGAGATACAATTCATGCTATTGAAGATTATATGAAAGCTATTGAATTAAATCCAAATGAAGTTGAATATCTTTCAAATATCGGACTTGCACATTTTGAAGAAGGAAATTTAATTGAAGGAAAAAAATATTTTAATCAAGTAATCAAGATTGATCCAAAATATTTCACAGCTTATCGTTTTCTAAGTTGTATTGATATTTTAATGAACAATTTAGATCAAGGTTTTTTATTTTATTCTTTTATTTTATTCTTTTATTTTATTTTTTTTCTTTTTTTTTTGAAAAATGAAGGAATTATGATTG
>ERZ778024.3358-NODE-3358-length-11806-cov-96.751936_pt1 | contig 11806 bp, 7 predicted proteins | sample MGYA00375754_ERZ778024 | MGnify/ENA primary metagenome ERZ778024 (study PRJEB29350, sample SAMN05389827) | bioreactor metagenome | isolation source: Thiocyanate bioreactor | place: South Africa: University of Cape Town | collected 2014-02-18 ... | reverse complement strand
TAACTTCTCTTTCACTTCAACTCAACAAAAGAAATCAACAAAATATTGATAAAGCTGTTTCAAGTGGAATCCCAATTTCAACTATTTCAATTTCATCTTTAACAACTCAAAGCCAACCAACGAATAGTTCATTCAATCAATCCACTCTTGTTCAATTCGAAAAAGAATTAAATTCTCAATCTTTAACGAGAGAATATTTAATTTCTTTTACTCAAAATCTTCAAATAACAATATCAAATAGTATTAAATTACAATCTTCATCATTAGTTCAATTGACGAAATCAACAAATCAATTAACTCGAAATACAATTTCAATTGCAGCAGATCGATGTTTTCGATTAACTTTAGCTTTACAATCGATTTCAATGAAAATTTCTCAAGAAGATGCTGAAATTTGTTCAACTCAATTATTTCAATGTGCTTCAAATCTTTTATCTGCTGTCAATGGTCCTTTACAACAAAGAACAGCAGTTTTAGATTTAGATTCTAAAAGAGCAACAGAATTTCCTTCGGATTATGAAACAGATTTAGAATCTGAATGGATGAAAATAAATCTTTTAAATGAAAATGAGAAAAATATTTATCAACAAAAACAATTAGCAAATCAAATTGAAAATCAAGTTAAAGAAATAATTTCTCGTTTAAATTCAATTTTAAATATTCATTTAAATATTGGTCAACAATCGATTATCAATACTTCAGAAGTTTTCATGAGTTTACAAAGTGAAACAATTGAATCTCTTTCGAATCAAACATTTGCCAATGGAGCTATTCGATTCCCTTCAATTGAAACAAATCAAACAGAAAAATCAATTCGAATTCAATCAAAAGTCGAACCTTTAGCTTCGTTTTCAAATTCAGCGAATACAAATGTTTCTCGTTCGATTTCTTTTTCACTTTTCGATTCCGATGGCAAAGAAATTTCTCTCGATTATCCAATAGAAATCTTTATTCCTCGAGATCCAAATCGAATTCTTCCTCCAATGATTCTTCAAAACGTCACGTCTCGTCAACAATTATTCAATTTCCATTATGTTAACATCACAACTATTCTTTCGATTTCAGTTCATATCGAAATCGAACCTTTGAATTCGTCAGTTGGTTATTTATTAATTTATAAATTCGATAAAATTCCTCAATTAAATGAAATCGATGGTTGGACTGTTTTTTGTCCTTCGAATTTTCATTCGTTTTTCGTTGATAATGAACAAACTCGAAATCATCGATCTTTAGTTTTCGGTTTACGAGAATTAAACTCCTCTGAAATCGTTTCGTATTGTTCAAATAATAATTCTCAAATGAATCTCCCAATTACAAATGAAAGATTTAATTTTACTTCAAATTATGGACTGAGAGTTTATTCATCTGGTTGTTATTTTCTCGATGAGAACAATGAATGGAATGATCGAGGACTTCGAGTTGGAAATAAGACAAATCATGATCAAACTCATTGTTTAACTGAACTTAATTAAATGTTTATTTTTCTTTGCTCCTTTTCTTTTATCTGCTAACTGATTTAAATAACTATTTGAGATATGCACAATCATAAAATTGAATTGGTTGTAAGACGAAACAAAAAGGTCATTTTTTTAAGTCTTCTCGGCAACAATTTCAGTTGTATATTGAAAATTAGATACACACTATACTTTTAATTCAATAAGTAACAAAAAGAGTGAATTCAAATTTTGACAAAACTAAATCTACATATGTTTAACTTTTCAAATAAACTGAAGATTTTTATAATTTTCACGAACTCGCGCTTTCGACACGTCGAAATTGAATTGATTGCAGAAATTATCTACGGACCTTCATTTTATTTGAAATCTTCAACACGTTTGTCAATTAGTTAAAGAAGTATGATCATAAACAGAAGTAAAACGGATATATTCATGCTGACTCGCGTAAAACAACATTTTAAGAACTTAATTGCGTTTGAAATACGTTCAAAATCTCTTTATTTAGCTAATTTCTAAACAATTAATAAGAATTTTCAGGTCAAGAAATTCAAAAAACAAGTTCGTCTAGAGCTATAATATCTCGAATAGGCAATCAAGTAGATATATGTTTATTTTTGCAAAGAGTATACCTAAGCATGAATTACATCACAAATAGCAAAAATCATTGAAAACGAGATAAGCAGGTTAAAGATATAAAAAGACAAGAAAAATAAAAGCAATGATTGATACATAAAGTGATTTGCTTGCATTGTTGCTCAATGTTGACATCGTTATAAATGCGGATTCAGTAGTAGCTGGAATTACTGTTGTACTTTCCTCAAAATAATTCAATTCACCTGTTGTTATTTTTGAATCACTTGTGGGTGCAACTTCGAGGACAAGAACTTTTGATTTCAAATTAAAAGAAATCAAAAAACTTACTATCGACTTGGTTTTTCAAGATTTTTTGTACTCGATGATTAGATTGATCGATGACATAAATATTTCCATAACTATCGAATGACATAGTAATAGGATAAGATAATTTATCGTTTGTTGCACCTTCACCAAAACATCCAAAAATACAATGAAAACCATTTTCATCTGAACGAATTATTCGATGATTTCCATTATCAACAATAAAAAGATGTTGATCTCCATCGAGAACAATTCCTGTTGGTTCCTTAAGTTCGATTGTTACTTCCGATGATTCTTTTCCTGCAACAGTTATTCCATTTCGTTGATTCAATCGAAATAATTGAATTCGATTATTGGTAAGATCTGCAATATATAAATCTAAATTAATATCAACGAATATTCCATGAGGATTATTAAGCATATTCGATTCAGATCCTTGAACACCTGTTCCAGCAACGATTTTTGTTGTGCTATTTGACCATTTTTTATCAACCCGATGATTCTCCTACAATGAACAATATAAACTCTCATAAATATCGATAAACAAACCGAAACATGTTGATGTAATATTCATAACTGATGTCCATGCTTCATTTTCTACAAACCATTTATGAACATGACCATTCATTCGATTGTCAACATAAATATTACCATTCATCGTTACAAATAGTGAGAATGAATATGTTAAATTACCCGAAATGGTTTTTGTTGGATTGGGATCATTTTCATTCTGCCAAATATGAATTTTACTAGTTTTTCTATTGAGTATGTAAATTGAATTATTTGAATTGATAAAGATACCATGTGGTACTTCGCCGGCAAAATGTTCATCTGCAAAAGTCGTTGCAATTGAATTCCAAGTTGCACTGATTCGAAATCTCGGTTGATTAAATGAAAAAGTTGCAAAAGTAAAATATTGTTGTTGATAGATGAACAAACCAATCCAAATCCGAAGAAACATTTGAACTGAAAAGATTTTTCTATTGTCGACATGTTTTTAAAACAATTTGCTTTGTCAATAATCATCGATCAACAAATGTGTCATCTATCTATGAATTTTCATGATTTTACAAGTTGATTCTCTTCTGCTTATTTATTTTTATTGATAAAAAGATACGTGACAAAATACTCGTTTATAAAATAAAAATTTAATCATTTAAATTTTGATTTATATAATATGTATCTTTAATAAGAAATAATTTTTTTAATCTTATTGATTCATTTAATGCTTCATCGTATGTTTTTTTTGTAAAAAAAACTCTCATTAATACTCTACCACCATTTTGATAATTATCAATAATTTCAAAATTAAAATCATTAAATAAAAAGAAAAATTCATAATTTTTATTTAAATTTTTTTCTTCTTGAATTTTTTCCAAATTTAATAATTCACAAATTTTTCCATTGAATCTCGTAGCAAATACAGATTGACATGAATATGAACCAGTAAAATTTTCATTAATATTTGGTATAATTCCAATATTTTTATAACCCATTGAAAGTTTGATAATTGAATCGTATAAATTAGCTCCATAAAATGATGTTTTATATTGATTATCATATGAAAATGCACTACGTGGATTAACTTCAATAATATGTATAATATTATTATTTATTTTATTAATCCATAATTCAATATTAACAAAACTATTTTTAAATGAAATATTTTTAAGAAATTCTTTACAAATATTTTCAACTTTTTCAAGTACTATATAAGGAAATTTTGATGGCATTATAAAATCAGAAAATATACCTTGATCAGCAAGTATTTTATCAGTAAAACCATATGTATATATATTTCCTTGATTATCAGCCCAACCTTCCCAATTTAATTGAAAACAATTCTTAATAAATTCTTCACAAATCATTATATTTTTAATTGATAATGGATATTTATCTAAATTTAAATAATATTGATTTAAATATTTTGTATCAACATTATAATTTGGTAAATTAATTTTTAATTGTTCAATTATTTGTTTTAATTGTTTAAAATCAGTAATTACATATTGATGTACACTCATTTGTAATTCAGGTGCTTTTAAAAAGAAAGGAAATTTTAAAAGATTATTTAAATCAACATTTTCATTATCAATATCAATATAAGAATATTTTATTGGATTGATTTCTTTTGTTCTTTGATAATACTTATTATTACAAAGAAAAACTGATTCATATAATGGATATTTAATATTCATTTTTTTATTTTTTTCATTTAATTTTGTTAAAACAGCACTTATTATAATAGCTTCAATATCTAATTTAATAAATAGACCATCGATTTTATCTAAATTATCATTAAAATATTTTTCAACTGATTTAACAACTTTTGATATATAATTTGTACTTGAATCGTTAGCTGTATAATTAGCTAAACGATTAAAAAATGGATATGGATCTTTTTCACTAAAAATTATTTCATATTCTGTACATTTTGAAATAACTTCATCATCATAAAATATTTTATAAATTTTTAATTTTTTTTCTTTATTTTGCTGTTCGATTACTTGCATATTAACTTTTTTTTTATTCAAAATCTATAATGCATACAAAAGAATATTTCACAGATATTTTCAAAATAAAAAAGCATTATGCTGGCCTATCCCGCTTCGGTTTCGGATGAATAATATGATGCAAGTGTAATGAAAACAAGGTTAAATACGTGATGAAAGAAAGAATGTACAATATAGAGAATAGGGGTTTTAATATAAAAGGATATCATCCGAAAAAGGTATAAGGCGAGAGTAATACTATGTAAGAGTGATGTCCTTATTGACGCAGCAAGACTAGGAAAAATCAATGCATTTTTCCAGTATATTTTGTATTCATATTTGTACATGTCTCTATAAGGTATGAGAAGTAGAGTAAAGTCGAAGGATTTCAGTCATGCCTATTTTTAGATTGAAAATGTCCTTGGATGAGCGACTTTCATCAGAAGTATACACAAAAAAATATTTTTCTATTTACAATATCAAATCAAATTTATTTTACCCTATTCGTTGATGACGAATAGTAAAAATAAACACGACCAATGATTTCGTTCTTTCCACTATTATTTAAATAACTTAAACAAAACAGTAATGGCAATGGTAAGGACAGGCAATACTGTACACATGACTGGATCTTATAAATACAAACTCTGAACAGCAGTTAGCTGCAGTGAAATTATCGATTTCATATATTCGAGATGCAATTGAAGCACTCGATGTCGATTGTTTTTTTTTAACATGAACATTTATTGTACCATCATTTAGTTCACAAGAATAAAAAAAAAGAAAGAGAAATGTTTTACAATTGTAGATGTCCCTATGAGTCCCTTTATTGGTAACCGAAATCTGCCTAATTGACCGCTAACAATGAAAATAATTCGATCATTGATCGATATTTGCATAAAACCATATACAAGAAAATGCATCCTATGTTGTTATTGACTAGTTTCTATTGTTTTTTTCTCTCGTGTTCTATTCACCTTTTTATTAATTCTCAGTTAAAAAGTTATTCATCTGCTCTTAAAGTTCTATAGAGTATTTTTCCTCTTTTAAAATACGAAACAATCATTTTTTTTTATAATCAATAACGCATGAATTTCTGTATTCGATTATTTGCATAGTCTGATATGTATAGGTTTAGTTGAGTGTCCAGTACTACTGAAACAGGACCCATTAATAGTGAAGCATTAGCACCAGTAATACCAGTAATACCCGCAATTGTAGTGCCATTACTTTGTCCAATAGAAAAAAATTGTATTCGTCTATTATCACGATCAGCAACATATATGTTACCCATTGGATCTAAATTAACATCTCTTGCACATGAAAATCCATTTGAACTACTACTAATTGCTCCATTAAGATAACCAGCGACGAGCGTCCAGTTCGAAGCACCTACCGACCATTGAATAATATTATTCGTATCACACTGAGGAATAAAAAGGCTATTCGTTACTGCATCATGATATACACTCTGTTGGAAACCTAGTTGATCGTTATTAAGACCTTGTCCATTACCTCCAGCTACAACCGTACCATTACGGGCACCAGCTGGATAATACATAATTCGATAATTACGAGTATCAGAAATATAAATTCCACCAGTGATCGAATCGTATGCAATTCCATAAGGAAAGTTAAATTTATCCGATGAATTACCCGCAACACCTGTTGTGCCTGCTATAGTCGTTCCGACTAACGATCCTCGAGTCCATAGTTGAATTCTATGATTATACGTATCTGCTACAAAGACACCTTCATTTAAATCAACAACAACATCATGAGGACTCGAGAGAAAATCATCTCCCGCTCCAGCTATTCCTGAACTTTGACCTGCTACTGTTTCACCAACTGATACGTTTTTCGAATATTTCTGAATTCGATTATTGTCGGTATCCGCAATGTACAGTGCATTCGCCCAATCTATACCTATTCCACGAGGATTATATAATTTATCCGAAGTATTTCCCGGTTGACCTGTCACACCTGCCACCGTTATACCGGTCGAATTCCATCGGAGAATGGCTTTTTTATTCGATTTTTTCACCCTGACTCTTGTCAATAAAAGCGCTAAAATTATTGTAATTATAATAATTATTAAAATGCATAGTGCAATCAAGACTTTTGCCAAACATCGACGATTGGGATATCTATATACAATCACATGTCGAAAATAAAAACAACAAAAACAATAGACACACCGTTTCGTTTTCTTTGTGTTTGTCTTCGCATAGTCTGTTACATTTGCCCGTATAGTTTGCGTCTTCTCATAAGGTATTATTACCGTGGAGAATTCGGATTCCCGAGAACTTGTCAGTGATTGTACCTTGAATATTCATTATTTAAAAGATAGTCAAACAAAACATCAGATAAACCTACTGAACGTGAGCTATTCGATTTTGGTCGAATAGAAACATGTATAATACGTGGTGGTTGACTTCTTCGTCTTTTCGAACGATAATTTTGACGATTTGGCTGTTCGATCATAGTGAATGGAAGCAAGATTTTTTTTTAATTGTCGAACAAAAAAAACTTATGAATACATAGTCGTCTAAGTTGAGGGCTTCTCAAAGAATAGAAATTCAATTAGCCCACGAAGTTCTTGTCTGTCTAATTTTTCTTTAAGAAAGAAAATTCGTGGAAAAATGAAGATGAAAGATTTTATTCTAAAATAGAAATCTGATATAACATTGGTTTAGAATTTCACGTTTAAAATATCTGCAGAAATACGTAAATTTCAAGGATTTATAAGAATTCCACCAAAAATTAAATCTTACATTCGAAACACAATGTATTCCTTTGAATAAATACAAATATATGTTCTGTGTCTATGCAAACATAAATAAAGAAGCAACTAGAAGAAAGGTTTCAGGGAGTTTTTTTTGTATCCATTTCTCATTGAAAGTATTTTTCTCGATTTAACAACAGCTACCTATTTCATATATAGCCTTTGTTCGTTTATAACTACGGAGTATTGTAATTAAGCAAAAATTCTTATTTTTTAAACTTTTTTAATAAAAATTCCTGAACAAAATCATCCTACACGACTTAAATAATACAGAAAATGCTCTCTTAATAGAACACAACATTTAGTAAGAATCGAAACTTCAGCTTATGTTATTGTCATAAAAAGTAGTGACCTATTTGGTCTGTGAGATTCAAAGTTTATGTTTTTAAATAGTATGATAAGAATTCAGAATATCCTTCAATCGCTGACATAATTATTTTCTGTAGCTATACCAGCATTTGTCTGTGTTGTCGTTGGCATAGTTCTACGAGGTACTATGGTAGCATTGAACGTCGGATCTACATACACTAATAGCAACATTCAAATAAGAAGAAAAATAAAAACAAAAACTTTGTCATAGATACAGCTCTTCGAAACGTCAATGATGATTGGAAATTTCATAATTGACAGTAAATATGACTCATGTTTGTGTATTTAAAGGAACTAGAGAACAGAAAAAAAACAAATTTTTGCATTTACTTTACCGCATGGCTACTGTCACGGTACAGAATCTAGTCGAAAATTGCTTGATTACGTATAAAAATATTTTATTTTAAAATTTCTGAAGGAAACGGATTCGAAATTTATCGAATTTCGTCAATTGTATTCGAAAGCACGTTCCGTATGTGTACTAACAGGTGCTGGAGTTTCGGCTGAGTCAGGTGTTCCGACATTTCGAGGAAGTGGTGGTTTGTGGAGACAATTTAATGCTACAGTTTGTTCCAACATATTCTAAAAAAAATCTAATTTCAATCAATAGGATTTAGCTACACCAACTGCTTTTGCTAAATCACCATCACTTGTTTGGGAATTTTATCATTATCGACGTGAACTTGTTCGAACAAAACAACCAAATAAAGTTTGTTTTGCTTTTGCAATGAAATAATTAATTGATTTCTAGGCTCACATTGCATTCGTTGAAGCAGAAAATCAATTCGAAAAAGAAGGCAAACGCTTTTTTATTATCACTCAAAATGTCGATTGTCTTCATCGACGAGCTGGTTCTCGAAATTTACTCGAGATGCACGGTTCGAACACATTTGCCTATCAATTTGAACGAACGAACTTTTTTTGTTCAAAATAGGTAATCTTTTCGAAACACGATGTACATCCTGTGGTTTAATTGAAGAAAACAATGACAGTCCAATTTGTGAAGCTTTACGAAATCGAGGGTAAACATTTTCGATGAACTTTTTTTTTTATAAAAAATCATAATTAAAGATTACCAGATGAAACCGGTGATGAAATTCCCGTAAAAGATCTTCCGACTTGTCGTCAATGTCAAGCTCTTGTTCGTCCGCATATCGTCTGGTTTGGTGAATCACTCTGGCCTGGTACTATGGAAAAAATCGATGAGGAACTCAATCATTGTGATTTATTCTTAGTTGTACGTTTTATAATCTATCATTTTCTTTTGATGCATTAAAATTGATTCAAAGGTTGGAACATCAGGCGTTGTCTATCCGGCTGCAGCTTTTGCTATGCTAGCTGCTCGTCGTGGTATTCCGGTAGCGGAAGTCAATATTGAAACGACTCCATCGACTTCTGATGTCACGTAAGTTGTTTTTTTATTTATTTTTTTTTGTTCATTTTCGTTTCTTTTAGTTATCATTTCGAAGGTCCAGCGGGAGAACTCATTCCGAAGCTTTTAGCTCCTAATGTCTAAATAAAATAAATAACATATATGTTTTTTCTTTTCTTTGATAAAATCTCTCTCTACTGACTAAAGACACGTGGCAATCGAGAAGAAAAAGATAAATATACGTATAGTCATTTATAAAGTTTATACGATGGAAAGAGTCGCTGATTTAGCTTCAACTTGTAACGAAGACGATCTTTTACAACCGATCGATCGACATGTTGAACAGTATGCCTATTGGGAACAACAAATCGATGGTTTACTTTCATTATTACGTCGAAAAGGTATTATGAATGTTCATAAACTACGACAAGGTATCGAATCAATCGATAAAGAACTTTATAATAAACTAAGTTATTACGAACGATGGGCGATTTCAATCGCTAAACATTGTTTAGAAACAGGTATATTGACTCAAGATGATTTCAATAAAACATACGGTCCACCATTACAATCAACTGACGAACAATTATTTAAAATCGGTGATCAAGTACGTGTTCATCATGAAAACTATGCCAGTCGTTGGATAAAACCACATTTACGTACTCCTGGTTATTTGTATGGTAAAATCGGTACGATCGAAAAATGCTGCGGTTTATATCCGAATCCGGAATATTTTGCCTATGATAATAGTAATGAAAAGGCTAAACATCATCAACAACCGCTTTATCGTGTAAGATTCAATCAGAAATCTATTTGGGATCATTATGAAGGCAATGAGAATGATACAATTGATGTGGAGATTTATCAACATTGGTTAATGCCGGCATCTCAAACGGATTGTTCGATTGAAGAAAAAGAACAAAGTTATCATGAATTAGCATCTGATCACGAACATCACGATCATGATCATATTCATGAAGCAAGAGCTATTGTTGAACAAACAGCAGTCGATCGTGAAGGAAGTCCATTGCCTGTTCAACATTTAGCTGAATCGTTGGTGAGTGCATTGATCGATAAGAATGTAATCACGTCCGAAGAATTACGAAAACAAATTGAAATAAATCAAATGGCTGGAATTGAACAACGAGGAGCGAATATTGTCGTTGAAGCTTGGTTGAATCCAGAATTTAAAGAACGTTTATTAAACGAGAGTACAAAAACAATTGCTGAATATTTACAATTAGACAAGGTTGTCAATGATTTTTTGGTCGTTGAAAATACGGATCAAGTTCATAATTTAGTCGTATGCACATTGTGCTCGTGTTATCCGAGACAATTATTAGGTCTTCCGCCGGGTTGGTACAAATCTCGATCGTATCGTATTCGTGCACCAAGAAATCCTCGATCGGTTCTCAAAGAATTCGGAACTGTTCTTCCTGAACATATGAAAATTCAAGTTCATGATAGTACAGCTGATTTACGTTATTTAGTGATTCCTCGTCGACCGGCTGCGACACAAAATTGGTCTCGAGAACAATTACTCGCAATTGTAACTCGTGATAGTATGATTGGCGTTTGTGACATCACGATTTAGTTTTTACTTCAGTATATTTGAATAAATTTCCACGATTCAATTTACAGTCTTTTCGCCTTTACTCTCATCCTCAAGTGTTACTTATTTCATTGATGAAATTGTGAGAGCCATTCAAGTGTAAAATAACAAAAAAATTCCCACAGTGGGACGCTTGAATCAATACTACGCCTATACTAGGAAAAAAATTTTGGTGTCCTTACCATCTATCTTTTCATCTATCGATAATAAACGCTTGGTTGATTTTGTAATAGACGGAGAGAGCAAGTATTTAAGATATAGGAAGAAAGAATGTTTCGTATTTTTTGAAGGCAAAACATTTACTCGTAAGTAGTTTTGTTTTACATTCACGTTATTTAACCTATTCGATATATTAGTTTGTTACTAGTGGAAGAGAAAGGCACGAAGAATTAATATGAATTCTTGAGATTTGTATTAAGATACTCAGAAAACTCGATCTGATTTACCTATTGAAACGTAGACTCTATAAACGTCAATTTCGAATCAAATCCTTGTTGACTTACCTTACACTAATAATCATGTTGAATTTTGGTAGCATTTAAGATGATTTATTTAGACGCTAAACTGAATCCTCTATATCCCGTCTAGTCGAACTGGGTCAGAGCATCTGTCCGAATAGCGAGAAGTGTATTGTTCTAGTTCTCCTCTCTACTTGTCAAGTCATTTTCTTCCAACATGCTATATAAATATGCACATCTTTGTAATTACATAGTACAAAACAACAGAAAACATTACAGCCAACTCAATGGGTAATTCGAATGCTAGCAAACACAAACAACCTACTCAGCGCATTATTCAAAATTTTCATCTTGTTTGGTTAGA
>ERZ778024.3355-NODE-3355-length-11808-cov-6.248873_pt1 | contig 11808 bp, 9 predicted proteins | sample MGYA00375754_ERZ778024 | MGnify/ENA primary metagenome ERZ778024 (study PRJEB29350, sample SAMN05389827) | bioreactor metagenome | isolation source: Thiocyanate bioreactor | place: South Africa: University of Cape Town | collected 2014-02-18 ... | reverse complement strand
TTCAATTCCATTGATTCAAGGAAAAGAATACAAAATATTTGAAAAACAATCACAAGATCTTATAAAATTAAAAGGACAACTTCAACAATTATCAGAAAATCAAATATTACTTCTTGAAAAAGCACTTGGAGATGTGGATGATACTCAAGAAGAAATTGAAGCTGAAACGAATCTCCATAATCTCTATTTGGTATTTTATTTTATTTTATTTATTTTATTTTATTCATATAGTATGTAAGCAAGGATTATTGATATTTTTCACATATAAATGATTCTAAATTTTTGTAAATCAATAGGACATTTGCTCGATTTCAGATACAATTCAAAGTGGATCTTATACAAAAGAGTTTAGGGATGTATTTAAAGCCATTTTTTTAATTCATCAATGCCATCCATTTGTTGAATCTAGTCATCAAGAGATTTTACATACACCAGAAGAAATTGAAATGTTAATAACTGGTCATGTTTTTTTGAAATATCCTCGTAGTCATTGGAGTAAAACACCTTTGAAAAGATTTGTTTTCTTGACACAAAATCTCAAAGAAAGTAAATTTTTTTTTTTTAAAAAAAAAAAAATTTCAATTTAGCTTTCAAAAATTTAACTTGTTTATTCTATTTAGTAATGTGGTGTGAAGCAGGAAAGTATAACACAAAAAAAGGAAGAGATCATTTTTTAACTAAAGATATCACTTCAATTAAAACAAATGAAATGTCTGAATCATTAGCCTTTTATCAACGTACTTTCTTTCTTTTTCACGATAGTTTCTTTTCTTTTCTTTTCTTTTTGACCATAATATTTACACTTGAACAAAATATCAGCTACAAATCTTGATCGGATATTTACAATTGTAACACCTCAAAGGACACTTGATTTAGAAGCAGAGACAGTGGAACTACGAGACCAATGGGTAACAGCTTTAAGAAAATTTGTGAAAGTAGACAGATCAAATAATACATAGATTTATTGTTTTTAAAAAACATTTCTATTTTTTCCTTTTTCCTTTTTTTTCTTCTTTTGAGCATAAGTCCAAAAAAAAAAAAAAAAAGACTGAGATCTGAAATAAGCAATAAGATCAAAAACAAAAAAACAACTAATATTCTCCTCCTCCAATTCTACCTCCTGCTCCTGCCGAACGAATTTGTCCAATTTCCTTTGCTTTTGAAGCCTCTAATTTTGGACATTGAGCAATTCTATGACCCAAACCACCACAAAATGCACATCCTCTCTCATCTATTTAATTATTTATTTATATTTACTTGTTTTTTTTAAAAAAAATAGAAATATAAATCAAACCTGAAGTAGCTGCCATATTTTCTGGATATTCTTCAAGAGCTGCAAGGAAAGGTGGGACTTTTTGTTTGGCTTCTTTTAGTAAATGCTATCAATTATGAATTATATTATGATTAATTTTTAATTTTTTCAATGTTTAAACAAATTACCTTCAAATCTAAGAGAATTTGTTCAGAACAATTTTTGTTTACAAAAGTTGTTGCAACTCCAGTTTTTCCTCCACGACCTGTTCTTCCAATTCTATGGACTATTAAAAAAAAAAAAAAAAAAAAAAATTAAAAATTGGAATTGAAAATCATGACAAAATTGAGAAGGAAGAAGAAAATAATAAACAAACCATAATCTTCAACTTCTTTAGGCATATCAAAATTAATTACATGTTCAATCTTATTGAAATCAAGACCTTTTGATGCAACATCAGTAGCAACTAAAACATCTTTTTTTCCAGTTTTAAAAGCTTTAATAGCAAATTCTCTTTCTTCTTGATCTTTATCAGCATGAATTGCAACAGCTTCAACACCTTTCAGTAACAAATATTCATGAATATCATCAACATTCTTCTTATTCTCTGCAAAAATTAAAACCTATACAGATTAAAACGAAAATATGTGAATTGGTTTCAACAACAGGATTTTTCAAAATTTTTTTCAGAAAAAAAAAAAAAAATTACAGGAGGTGGAGTTTTTTGAAGACATTCTAATAAGTAAACAATTTTTGCTTCTTCTTTCACATACTCAATTTCTTGAACAACATCTAAATTTGCTGCACCAGCTCTATTTTTTCAAAAAATTTTTAATTTTTTTCATAAAAAATTAATTCAAGGAAATAGATTTTTTCTTTTTACCTTCCAACATTAACTACTATTGGTTGAACAAGAGAAGATTTTGCAAAATTTTGAATTTTTTTTGGCATTGTTGCAGAAAAGAGTAATGTTTGTCTTTGATGTGTAAAATAGGACATAATTTCTCTCACATCATCTTCAAAAGATGTATCAACCATTCTATCTGCTTCATCGAGTACTAACATTCTTTAATAACAATTTATTACGATTAGAATATTTTTATAATTCAATGTGACGGAATAAAATAAATGATCTTACTTGCATGATATTAAATTAAATTTCTTTGATTGAAGCATTTGTTTTAAACGTCCAGGAGTTGAACATACAATATGAAGTCCTCTATATAGTTTTATTGGTTATAAAGTTTTCATAAGTAAAAAAATTTTTTTCTTACTTATTAAATAGATTTCCTTGTTCTCCCATATCTATTCCTCCAATACAAAGAAGAATTCTAAGAGCTGGATATCCACTTTTTGCAAGGACAGTTGCAAATTCTTGACAGACATCATAAATTTGTCTTGCAAGTTCTCTCTAATTTTATTCAAGTTTATTTTAATTTCAATTTAATTTAGGAGTCAAAAAAAAAAAAAAATACAGATGGGACAACTACTAAACCAATTGGTCCTTCATTTTGAACTAGTGGGAGTTGCGTTTCAGCATGAAGAGCAGCCATAATCAATGGAAGGCAAAATACTAATGTTTTTCCTGATCCTGTAAAAGCGATTCCGAGTAAGTCTCGTCCAGCTAATCTATATTTGAAGTAAAGTATTTCAAAAAAGAAAGAGAAAAAAAAAGAGAACAAAAAAAGAAGAAAAAAGCCCATACACTGAAGGAATTCCTTGAACTTGAATGGGTGTAGGTTTATGAATTCCTTTAGCTTTTAAATGATCAATAATTGGTTTAGGAAATCTCATATCCTATTTGATTTAAAAAAAGAGTTGTTTTTTTTTTGTTTTTTTTTTTTTGGGAAAAGAAATTGGTGAAAGAAATTCTTACTTTGAATGATTTAATAGGTGGAACTAAATTATCTCCATCAACTTCAATGTGCCATTTTTTTCGAATACTTTGACATTGAGATTCAGTTAATTTACGAATATGATGTGGAGGTTGCCAACTTGAAGAATTTGAGTTATTGTCATTTCAAATTTACTATTTTTTCAAAAATAAAAAAAGGAAAAAGAAATAAACTTTGTTTCCATTGGTTCTGTAAATTCAATTCCTTTTGCTAATTCAAAATCTGACATTAATTTTTTCCTGTGTTCTAAAGCTATTAGTAATTGTTTTTCTTCTTTTAATGCACGTTCTTCTGGTGTTTCTTGATTTTCTAAATTTTTTATTTATTTATTTAGTTTTTTCTATTTAAAAAATTTTTTTTGAAAAAATCATTACTTTCTGCCTCTTTTTTTAAATCAGCTACTTGATCAATTAAACGTACTTTTGATAAAGGACCAAGTCTTGGTGCTTCAGGCTACATTTTAAATAAAAAAAGTCAATAAAAATCACAAACAATCATATTCAAATCTTACTTCAGTTTCTTTTGGTTCTTCAACTTGTTTCCTTCTTGTATAAATTGGTTGTTTAGTCCGCTTTTTTAATGGAACATAAAGGTCTTCATCTTCATCTTCCTGATGATTTTCATCTCTATTCCTTTTATCCGCCTATATTATTTAATAGTTAAAAATATTTAATTCCTGTTTCTAATCACCATAATAGTCCAATATGGTTCAATATCTAAATATCTAAACATCCAATTTGATTTATCATTATAATAATCAATATAATAATCTCCAAATAAAATTCATTTCTGATATCTTTAACAAACCAACCAACAAACCAGAAAAAAAAGAAAGTCAAAAACAACAAAAACCATAAAAAATCCAATTATATTATCCTTATACCATTTTGTAGCTAAAAACATAGAGATAATGAAAAATGAATTCAAATTTGAAAGAAAGTCGAAGTTCCAGAGAGACTTCAGAGTAGAAGTGTATTGGAATTGAAAAAGTGAAAGTGAAAGTAAAAAATGAAAAACGAGAAAAATTGGAGGAAAAAAACTCACCATGTTTGTTTTGTTTGTTTTTGATTTTTTGATTTTTTTTGTTTGTTTTTTTCTTGTTTTTTTTTTTTTTTCAAAAATTTTTCCGAGTTATCTGTCGTATTAATCTTTGTAACTTTTGGTTGTTTAATTGATAATGTATTTTCCTTCCAATTTATAAAAGGGTTCCACTTCGTAAGCCATGGTTTTCCCAATATAATCTCATAATTCTTGACTGAGATATCGGAGGAAAGTTAGTTGATGTCAAAATGCAGTCCTTTTGCATATTTAAAATCTCGAATTTAAAATTGACAGGAATGAAAACAAAGGTCGAAATTTTTTTGCCGTAAGAACAGCTCTCTTCTCAAAGATATTTATCATTTGGAAAAACATAGGAGATCTTCCTCACAAAAATTATTTGCGTGTATGAATCTTTTTTTTAAAAAAATTATTATTAGAGTTTAATTTTTTTTTTTCTATCTAGAAAACATTTCAAGAAGAGAATTCATTTTTTTTTTTGAAGTCTGTGAGTGGAATATCATAAGCTTCAAGAGTCACTATTGAGTAAATTGAAAACTCCTCTTTCTTTTTCACAATGTTTCAAAGGGAGCATTTCGATCAGAGCAAATAGTTCTCAAGAAGGATGTTAAAAGTGGCCAGCACAATCAATCATTACCAGTTAGATACTTTGAGAAGATGGTTACAATTTCACTATTGAGAAACTTTCCACTTTTGCATTAGATGTCCCATTGTAAATATAGTCTCGAGAATTTTTGATGTTCGTTGAAAGTAATTCTTGGAGTTTCTTGGTTGTTGTTTCAGATGTAATGGTCGTGGATGCCCTTCCATTGGCAAATAAGTTCTCCCAAATATGGCCCACATGCGAAAGGGTTTTAAGAGAAGTCTGCATTATTTGTGGGAACATGTTCAAGATCTTGTTTTTCCCAATCACGCAATATCTTGCAAAAAAAGCTGGCTCTTTGATGCTTCTATCTTTTCTTTTGATAAGTAATCTTTCAATCCACCTTATTTTAATCGTATTTTCAATGAGATCAAGGTTAGGAGCATTTAATCCACCTGCTTCTATAGGCATTTCTAAGATTGATCTTTTTAAAAGGCCACAATTTTTGTTCTTATTGATAAACTTCCACATTAATAGTTGGATTTTCTTTTTATATATTAAAGGAATTGATTGAGCATTCAATGTATAATAAATTTTGGATAGAATTAACGATTGTTGATTTAAATTCTGTGCATATTAAAGTGATTTGATTAAAATTATGATCCAAATTCTTGGTTCTTTCTTTCTTTTTCTTCTTCTTTTTTTTTGGAATTGAATTGAAATCGCCCATTTTTTTAATTCAATATTTAACCACAAAAAATAAAATAGGAAATCAGCAAGACAACAAAAAAGTTGATTTCAAAACACGTTTGGAAGATGAAGAATGGAGGATGTATTGTTAGAAGTCTTTAGCCATCTAAGTATTGAAGACATTCATTCTTGTAGTCTCGTATGTAAATCTTGGGATCATCTTTTGAGTTCTGATTCCTCATTTTGGAGAAGATATTATAGAACTATGTTCAAGTACTTTTTTTTTTTTAAAAAAAAAATACAAATTATTTCTTGTTTTCTCATTTTTCTTTTTTTTTTTAAAAAAAAGAATGGAGCCAAAACTTTCTGGTTCTTTTGTTAGAATTCTTGATCTCGATATTGACACAAAACTTATCCAAAATCCTTGGAAAAGAGGTTTTCTTTCTTTTTTTAATTTTTAATTTTTATTTTTCTTTTTTTTAGAAAAAAAAAAAAAAAAAATGAAACATAACCATGAAATTATAAAAGTCTTTGCAAATAAATTTTTGATGACAACTTTTTCTGTTTGCAAAGTTTTTGGATGTGGAAGACTCAATCCCCTCTCCCCATTTTGGCCTGAGGTTCCTTGTCCAAGGTTTCTTTCTTTAAAAAAAATGTTTTCCTAAAATTAAATTTAAAATTTAAAATAGATGTTTACAAAATGAAACAGCAATTCTTCAATTTAGAAGTATTTATCTCTTTTCTTTTTTTTCTTTTTTCTTTTTTTCTTTTTTCTTTTTTTCTTTTTTCTTTTTTTCTTTTTTTCTTTTTTTCTTTTTTTTTTCTTTCTTTTTTTTCTTTCTCTTTCTAAAACAAATAAAATAAAAAAAAATGATCAAATAGGTGTAGTTGATACAATGATTGGAGCACAAGAATATTCTTTTTTACCTGAAACTGAATGCCATGAAATATTAATATTATATGGACAATTTTATCAAGTGGAACTTAGTATCAAATCTCTTCAATACTATGGGTTCAAGAATTATTCTTTTATCATTGATTTTTTTTTTTCCTCCTAAATAATTAATTTATAATAAATATAGATCAGTCAAAAAATTGTATGAAATCCAACAAATAAGACGAAAGCGACTTCAATCATTAATTTCTGAATTAGAGAAAAAACAAGTTGCTCTTCGTGATGATTCAAAATTGAAATTTTTATTCTTGGAAAGTTAGATTTTTATTTTCCAAATTATTTTATTTATTTTATTATTTTGTTTAGCTTTCAAACAAATCTAAAATTTAGGAGAAAAGGAAGAAGAATGGCCAACACTTTCAGAAACTGTCTCTTTAATTGAAGAAGCAACATATTTAAATAATCATACTTGTTATCGCTTTTTATGGAGTTTATATTCACCTGAAATCACCAAAGAAATGAATGTTTTGTATGAAGAAAATCCTACTTATACAAAGGTGATTTTTTTTTTTTTTTTTCATGTACACATTCGGAACTAATTTTATTTTTTTTTATATCAAGAAACATGCATATGATATTGTTCATGAAAATTGGAGGGAGAGAGTTAAAGGAGATGCTTTAAAAATTCAAAGTTTATCACAAGATAATCAAGAAATTCTTTCGACTCTCCAAAGTATTTATTTATTGATTTATTTATTGAGACAAAATAATGGATTCTATTTAGATTGTTTTCAGGATTCTGTTGCTCTCCCATTAAAAGATCTTGCTAATAAATTTAAAAATCATTTCGGAGGTAGATGGGATTTCAGTTGTCTTGGTCTTGGTGCATTAGAGTATTTTTATTCATTCTTTTTTTTTTTTTTTCATTCGATTTTCTTTTATTTTTTTCTTTTCCTTAAACCTCCTTCTTTTCTTTTTTTTCTACAGCGAGTTTCTTGAAAAAGAAGGGAATGAATACTTCATCTTGGGCACAAATGGAATTGTCTACTCGAAATTAAATCCAGAATCAATGAAAAGATTGGAGTTAGACCTTAGAGTAGGAGAAATAATTCGTCAATATGATTTTCCATATTTAGTTGTAGAAAAGATGTTACCTTCCCTTCAAAATCATCTTATTACTGAAACCGAGTTTATTGAATTATGTCAAAAGAAAAAATCTTATTATCAAGATGCAAAAGAGAGAGTTCATGAATTATTGGAAGGAAAAAAACTTTTATTAAAAGGTAAAGAATTCAACCTTATTCTTTTTTCATTTTTTATTTTATTATTTTTTTTTTTTCTTTTTTTTCTGTGGATTAATAATATAAACTCAAATCAGAATTGTTGGAACTTCATGAAAAGAAGAATGGATTTTCCATTCTACCAGATTCAGATTTTGAAGAAACATTAGAATTTCTTAAGGGCAATTTTCGATGGAAATTATTTCAAGACGAAACAAATCAAGTTGATGATATTAAAACTCCAAATGAAAAGGAAATTGAACAAGAAGAAGAGAATAAAGAAAATGATGAAGAAGCCCAAAAGAATGCTTACTCTTTTTTTATTGAAGATTATACATTGAATGGTTCTTTGATTTTTTTTTTTTTGTTGGTGGGCATTTGATTCTTACATTTTCTTTTTTTTTAAAATTCCTTTGGACAGCTGTACCTTTAGACTTAATTGAAGAAATTGAAACTGAAACAGAAAGCAGTGAATCAGAAGATGATTATTATTGAAAAATTAAATTCACAATAAATAATGAAAATTGCTTTTACAATCTTTTTATTTTTTTCTCCTTCATCCTTCCCCTTTTATTAATTTTTTTCTTCTTTCAAATTAATTGAGAGGTTGATATCCTTCTTTGGGTTCACTATGTTTTCCAGTTACACAAAGTTGGACAAGAATCCCGAGTCCACATAGGACTCCATTACACGCTAACATTGCATACATAACATCATCAAAAGGAAGATGAGGATCCCCAGATAAGATGACTCTGAAAGCATCTGCATATCCAGTTTGAGCAAAGATATCAATTCCATAAAAGACAAGGTAAGATCCAAACATAGAAGTTCCAACAGCAATCAATATTTTAGGAAGAGCAACTGTAATGATTCCACCAATAATTGCAATCAAAATAATGGTTACCCAACGCCAAGCATCACTTTCAATTGAATGTCCTTCACTTGAGGCCCAAGATAAGATCCAAATTGCAAAGAAGAACCCAGCCAAGAATCCAATCAAGAACAAAACACCTTTAAGGAACTTCTTCAGCATGAACACCATTATGACTCCAAAAACTATTCCAAACGCCAAACTTCCAAATACCAAAGCAGCTTCATTTGTAACATCGCAATTGATCAAGATGGCATACATAATCACATAACCCAAGAACACTCCAGCCAATACAACAGTTGCAATAAAGATCTTCAAACCAAGGAAACAAAGAAACAATCCAGCTAGCATGCAAAGACATGCAAAGACTGCTTCTTCCCAAGTGAAATTAGCTACATAAACCATTGTTTACTCCTAAAGAACGAGAAAGAAAGAGAGAAAGTTAGCTTTGTGTTTTGTTTCAAGATCTTGGAGATCTTGAGGACCCAAAAAATTTTTTCTCCAATATTAATGGAATTCTAAGACAATTTTCAATCTTCAATTCAATTCAATTCTATTTCATGAATGATACTTTATTGTATTTTATAATAATTTCAAGAGTTTTAATAATGGTTTTAGAAGCAGATCCTCAATAATTAATCTCTTTTTTAAAAAAATGTTTTTTTAGATCAGTCCCAAAACAAAAACAAAAACAAAAATTTAATTTTCATTCAACAATTAATTGAGAATGATATTATTGTAATCAATGAATGAGTGAATGAATGTTCAAGAATAAGTTCAAGTTCAGATAATTTCATGTTTTTTGATGTTTTTTAAAAGAATTTTGTTTTGTTTGTCATAGAAATAGTTTTGTTTTTTTTTTTAATTAGAAAAATCAACAAACAAAATGAAAAAATAAAAGGACAAGCTGCAAAAAACAAAAATCAAAATAACTTCTTATTATTATAAAGGATAACTTTTATATATTTTACTCTTCAACCATCTTACTTGTTCTATGATTTTATTATTTTATTATTTGTAAATAAGAAATAAGTTGAGGACTACAGTCTGTTTTTTTAAGAAAGAAGAGTCTATTTGTCCTTATCATTGTTATCTAATGAAAAAGGGGGAAGAAAGAAATAAAGAGAAAGCAATCATTGAAATAAGTCCTTGAATTATTGTGATGATTTTTTGGTTATTATGATTATTATGTTTATGTCCAACTTTTTACATTATTTACATTTACATTTTGACAATTCTCTTTAATTTTCTTTTTCCTTTTGATTTTTTTGTTAAGCTTTACTTGAATGTTTCACTTTTGTTGGTGTAATATCAAATCCTCTTCCTGTTATAAATAATTGAACAAGTATTCCTATAACAGCCAAAACTATATTTCCAATTAACATTCCATAAATTGCATTCGTCCAAGTAAATGATTTTGCATGTCCGGTTAAAATTAATTGGAATGCATCTGCATATCCAGTTTGTGCAAAGACATCAATTCCATAAAAGACAAGGTAAGAACCAACCCAAGAGGTTGCAATTGCAAGAAAGAGTTTAGGAAGACAAGCTGTGACAATTCCGATAACAACTCCACAAGCAACAAGAACAATCCAACGCCAAGTACTTGCATCAATACTACCATGTTGAATTTCAACCCAAGATAATATCCAAATTCCTAAGTACCATCCTGCAACAAAACCAATTAAAAATAGAACCAAAGCAACAAGACATTTTAATAATAGAATCATGAACAGTCCGACTAAAATTCCAAACCCAAGACTTCCAAAAATTAAAGCATAATTGTTCGTCACTCCACTACTTCCTAAAATTGAATACATAAGAATATATCCAAGATAAACCCCAACAAAGAAAGCTGTAGCTTGTAATAATCGAATTCCAAAGAAACAAAGTATGAGTCCAATAAGCATACACAGGACAGCAAAGAGTCCTGTTTCCCAAGTCACAACGACAATCATTTTCTTCTTTTTCTTCTTCTTTTTCTTTTTCTTCTTTGAGTCTATTTGTTTTTCAAAAAATGTGATTGATTTTTCTTCTTTTCTTTCTCCTTCTTCTTCTTCTTCTTTCTTTTGAAATGCTAATGTTTAATAAAAGCTAATTATTCGATTGATTTTTAACAAAGTCTTGAAGATGATGAAGACTCTTTCCTTTTTCCTTTTATTTTTATTTTTAAAATTAGTATTGTTATATAACAAAATTAAAAATCCAAAAATAAAATCCCAAACTTTAAAGAATTTGAAATTACAGTGAAAGAGGGACATATTGAGCCCTTGAAGGAGGTCATTTCCATCATCTTGCACTCGCCAAAAAACAATGATATCATCAAAAAAAAATGACCAACAAAAATGGTCCTTTTTTTTTTTTTGAAATGCACTTTTCACGATTAGAACGACGATACTTGGCTAAAGTCAATGAGTTGAGTTCATCATTTTTGAATATATATTTATAAAATCAAATACATCAAGGTCTTATTCTTCAATAGAAATAGAAACGTGATCCTTTGTTAACTTTTTTGAAAGGGTTTTTGAAACAGAGGGAAAAAATGAAGGAAAACGAAGGAAAAAAAAAAAAAATCGAGAAAATTGAAAGTCAAAAACAGAACAAGTGTCTTATAATTTCTTAATTATATTGTTCCCTTTTTGAAAAATTCAAAAAAAAGGAAAGTTTCACAGAATGGACAAGCAACTGTTCAGTGCTTGTGTCTACGACAAATATGAGCAAGTAAAGGAACATCTTTCTCAACCTGATGTTGATATAAATGCTCGTAATGGACATGGGAACTGTACACCTCTTATGTATGCTTGTGAGAATGGACTGACAGAGATTGTGAGGTTGTTATTAAATGACCGAAGAACTGATGTGAATCTGATGGACCCGAATGGAGACACAGCGTTTGCTTTTGCTTGTAGTAATGGACATGTTGAGGTGGTGAGATTGTTGTTGGAGAGTGAGTGTTTGGATGTGAATAAGACAATTGGACATTATGGCAAGACTGCATTGATGATTGCTTGTGAACAAGGAAATTTTAATGGTGAACAGGGAAATGTGGTGGAGTATATTTTGGCAAGTGGGAGAGATGTTAAAGTAAGAATGAGTGATAGGAATAATAAAACTGTTATTGATTATGCGAGGATGAAAGGGAATGGGGATCTTGTTGAAATATTGGAATTGTTTGAAGAGAATCCAAATGCAGCAAGAACAATTTTGAGAGAAAAGTTAAAATTACCAAGTAAATTTTCTTTTTATTTTTCATTTTACTTTATTTTCATTTTTATTTTTTTAA
>ERZ778024.3352-NODE-3352-length-11811-cov-5.983072_pt1 | contig 11811 bp, 8 predicted proteins | sample MGYA00375754_ERZ778024 | MGnify/ENA primary metagenome ERZ778024 (study PRJEB29350, sample SAMN05389827) | bioreactor metagenome | isolation source: Thiocyanate bioreactor | place: South Africa: University of Cape Town | collected 2014-02-18 ... | reverse complement strand
TTTTTTTTTTTTTTTTTTTTTTTTTTTTTTTTTTTTTTTTTTTTGTTCTAATTTTTGTAATTTTTTAATTTTTATAATTTTATAATTTTTGTAATTTTTTAATTTTTTCCTAACTTCAGCGCCCTTATCTTCGTCCTGTATATGATGATCCTGAATTTGTAATAAGAAATATTTGGAGACAACTTTGTGGATGGTGGGATCTAAACCCAGCTCATTTGAGATCTGTTGAAGATAAAGTATTAGCAAAAGAATTGACTAGCTTGATTGGAAAAGACAGATTTTTACAAAGAACAAAAGAACTTTCTTCACAACATTTGAATTTAGCCGTTCAAGTAATTTTCTTTTCTTTTTCTTTTTGTTTCTTTTGATTTCTTGTAATTGTAATTAAATTTAAATCTATTTTAATAGTTCATTGAATTCGCACTCAAAGCTTATCCTGATGATTTATTAACACAAGAACTTGCATATCAAATCTACAAACAAAAAGAAAAACAAGAAGTTGGAACAATGGCTCGAGGTGTTTATTCAGCTTCAAAAATGGATGCAGCAATGGCTGTCAAACGACTTCGTTCAAGAATGTGATTTAGCTTTTATTGATTGTTTTTCTTCCTGTTTTTATTTTATTTTTGTTGTATGAAATAAATAAAATTTCAAATGTAACTTAAGATCTTTTTTTTTATTATAAATTTAATGAACAAAAAACAGAAAAAAAAAAAGCTTGTTTATACAGAATTTATTGATTTTAGAAACAACAAAACAATTTTACAAATTAATTTAAATTAATCAACCTTTTTGGTTTTTTTTTCACCAGAAGGCTTTTTACGCATACATCTCCTAATTACATAAATAATTAAAATTCCAAGAGCAATTGCAAGACCAACATTTCTCATGATATTACTTGGTGGAAGAGGAGGAAGTGAACAAACAACTGGATTAGTAACAGGATCAGCTGGGAATAAAGCATGCTAAATTTTTTGTTGTATATATTAATGATCTTGTTTCTTTAAAATAAAAATAAATGAATAAAGAAAATCAAACCATTTGAAGACATTTAATACCAGTATTCTTTGTTACAAGATTCCAAACGGAATATCTTCCTGCAGTCATCATGTTAAATTCATTTAACCAAAATTCATCAACCCATCTTGCTCTTGGGAAAATCTTTGTGATAAAAGACAATGAAGGATAAAGTTCAGCTCTAAATTTATGAAAAAAGAAATTAAGATTGAGAAAAAGTCAAATAAATAAATAAAAATAAATAATAAAAGAAGAAAAAGAAGAAGAAAATACAATGGTGCCCAAAATAATTCATCAACTGGATTTAAAGGTGTACAATCCCAAGGTTTTCCAACGAGGAAACATAAACTTCCAGTATAAGCAATAGAGAATCGATCAGAGGCAGCAAGTCCAAATAAACTAAATAAACTTGTAATTAACATGGTATTGGGGACTGTTGTTCCTGGGAAGTAATCTTCATCTAATTGAAGTCCAACCATAAAGTCAACTTCGTCAGGTGTTCTGTAGAGTCTTTTCAATTCTTTAACAAGTTCAGGATCACTTGTAAATTCTTCAAATGTTTCACGAATTTTAACTGGAATTTTGCCTGGATATTTTCTAAAATATTCATTGAATGTTGGGAGTCCTCTTTCTCTTTCGTGAACAATAGTCCATGCAGCAATATCATAACCAAAACCTTCTTGAGGGACAGCATAAGAAACGAATCCACTTCTAAGATCTTCAGAAACACCACTATGGAAATTTGGAATTGTAGAATTGACCATTCCTCTAAGAATATCTTCGATTCCTGCTTCAAAGAAACCAATAGCATCAAAAGAGGTTTCTGCAACCTGTAATTAAAAAGAGAGAAAGAATTTTAGTAAATCAAATAAATGAAAAATAAATAAATAATAAATAAATAATAAATAAATAATAAATTACTTTTCCTGTTTTTGTTTCTCTTCCATTTTCATCATACAAAACATAATCTTCTGGAATGAGATCATGGAAACGATAACCAATTGCAGTTTCCTAATAATAATAAAAAGATTAATCATGACAAGAAATAAAATGAAATAATAAAATGAAAAATGAAAAATGAAATATAAAATGAAAATATAAAATGAAAAATACTTCTGATAAAATCATTGGTTTTCCATCAACCATTGCTAATTCCCAAGGATAAGCATGATAAGGATTAATTTCAGAACTAGTTTTACCATGGAATTGTCTCCAAAGAGGGAATCCATCATCAGCTGGAGGAGACATTTCATCAGTGAAATAAGCCATTTGATATTCATTTAATGCAACATTATATCCAGCAATATTCAAATGTCGAGCATATTGGAAAAGTTTTTCATCATCCCAAGTTGGGTATTTAGCAACAAGGATATCACATAAACGATTATGATTTCTAAAGAAGAGAGTATGAACAGCAATTAACATCTAAGATTTTATAAAGCAACAAATTAGTATCATAGAAATTGAAATTAAAGAAAGGAAAAATCAATAATCAATAAAAATCAATAATCATTAAATAATTAAAACAAACCCAATCTTGATTTGTTCGAACATCACCTCCAGCAAATAATTTAGAACGATCTCCATATCCATTCATTGGAAGACCAATTGTATTCCAAGGGAGGTATTCACGACCATCTTTTCCAATTTGAGCTAAAAGTTTTCCATTTTCAAAGGATCTAAGTTTATCAGAAATCTCTTTAACATTTCCGTAGAGAGGAGAAAGATCAAGCCAAGATGAACCATTATTTAAAGTTTGTTTTGGATTTCCTGGACCAGTTCCTATTTTTGAAAAAAAAGAAAAAGAAAAGAAAAGAAATTCAGTTTTTAATTCAAAAAGAAAAAGAAAGATTCGATGAAAAAAAATAAAAAAAAATAAAATTTAACCTGTTCCTTCAACATAAGCTGTGCCCCACATTGTTAAGGTCTTATTTCCATGGCATTGAACGTCAAAGTGTGGATCACATTTTGGAACATCGACAACAATCTTGTCTTTATTTCTCATTGAAGAGGAGATATCATGAATGACAAACTCAACTAAAGCCAAAAGAACAGGTGTATGCCCATAGTAAAACTTTTCCTTCCTTTTGAAGAAGATATTACTAAGCTCTCTTGGATTTGGTCCTTCTCTTGGTTTTGCAAACCCATCAGTGAAAGAAACTTGATTGAAATCTCTTGAGAATCCCATTCCTGTAGATCCCCATTTAGCTTCTCCTTCCTTCAACCAATTGCATTCTCCATTAATTGAGCGATAGAAATAGTTCTCGCGTTTCTCAGTACAAGATTTATCGAATTTGAAATTAAGTAAATTGGAAAGGACTTCAAGTTCTGCCTTCTTTTTTTCTTCTTCTTTGGTTAAAGCAAGAAGGGGAACGGTTAAGAGGAAGAGACAGGTGAAGAGGGAAAGTATAAGGTTGAGTCGACTCATTCCTACATTTTGAGTTGAAGCAATTAGAAAAAATTAATTAGAAAAAAAAAAAAAAAAAAATTAAAAAATTTTTTAAAAATAAAAATAAAAAAAAAGAAAAAAAAATGGGAAAAAAAATTTTTTTTTTTTTTTTTTTTTTGGGTTTTTTTCTTTGTTCAATTTTTAATTTTTTGAACTTTTTCAATTCAATTCATTTTTTTTTTTTTTCCTATCATTTCAATTTTTTATTTTGAAAAAATAGTTGAGTTTTATTTTTTTTATTTTTTACTTTTTGAATTCTTTTTCTAATAGACACTCTTTTAGGTTTGGTTTAAAAAAAAAAAATGAAACAAAAATGGGTGGCAATTTCAAATTGAGAAAGAAAAAAAAAATCAAAAATTCAATTCAATTTGAATTCTTTCAATTTCAATTTTTCTTTTGTAAAATTAAAAACACAAACCTAACAAAACAAAAAATTTTAAAATTTTGGAGTGAAATTAGAAAATAAGAATAAGAGACAAATGCAAATAATGAAATAATGAAAAATAAATAATGCGAATCAAGATGAAAAAAGCAAAAACGGAGGTGAAAAAAAAAATGAAACAAAATGACTCGAAATGAAAGAGTGGTGGTTTCAAAAAAATAAAGAAAAAATGAAAATGCAAAGTAAAAGTAAAATTCAAAGTAAAATTAAAAGACATACCTTTTTCACTTCTGTTTGAGAGAACCAGTTGACAAAAATGAGACTTTGAATAAGAATAAAATAAATAATTATGCTTAGAAAAAAAAAAGTAATTAGGTTGAAATAAAATAATAATGCTTATGTATAAAAATAATAATAATGTGTTCTGCTTGGAATAAAATAAAAAAATTATGCTTTGGCTTGAAAAGAAAAAAAATATTATGCTTTTATAATAATTAAAAAAGCCGTTGCAAAAAAATTTGGCTTGAATTTTCCTGGAGTATTTATATTTTTTCAATCTTTGTTACTCAAAGTAGCAACTTTCCAAAATCGATTTTTTTTTTTTTCCACACCTCTTTTTTTTTTCGAATGACTCATAAAAACTCATCAAACTCAGTTTTAGTCATTTTATTTTCTTATTATAATCTTTATTGTGTATTATGTAATGAAGAAATTAAAAAATTAAAAAATAAAAAATAAAAAACTTTGATTCATTTCTAGTCGAACGCTACTCAACCGCAACTTCAACTTCAACCAACAATAAGTGAAAAATCATCAATAATAAGAAAAAGATTCAAATTCGAAAAAAATCACAAATCACGAATCAAAAAAGGGTCCTTCCATGGTTACAAATGTTTTGTTTATTGTTTGTTTTTTTATATTTTTTTTTTGTTTATTTTTATTTTTTATTTTTTATTTTTTTATTGTCTGGATCCTTTTTTCATTTGATCTCTTTTTTTTCTAATGTGCGATTATTATTCATTCATTTAATCATCCATAAAATAATAAGTTGAAAGTTTGATAAAACCTTTTGAACTTTTAATTTTTATTTTCTTACAGTTTTCATTGTTTTATGGATTTCAAGTGCAATGAAGCCAAAAAGATTTGTTTCTATTTCGAGATCCATTTCCTTTTTCTTTCAAATTTTGATTGATTTGATTATTTCGTATTCCAAATTCGGGAAAAATGAAAAATGAAAAAGCAAATTTGGATCATGGCAACGAGATCAATATTTTTTTTTTTGGCGCCAAATTTTTGAGAACAAAAGTGAAAAAAAAAATAAACAAGCAAAGTTCCAAACGCATAATCAATTAATCGTTCAACTGCATAATTGATTTATTTCAAATAGCATTATGTATTTTTTAAAAGATCTCTTTGATTGATTTTCAATTGAACTCTTTAGTTCTAAATGATTTGCATTTTTAACAAGCATTATGTTTTTAATTTTCACAAAAAACTGTTCAAAAAATCAAGAAGAACAAAAATAATGTCTCAAATTCAACTCTTTTTGTCATAATTAATTATGAAACAATGAGAATGTGTTGAACTTTGAGTTGTAATATTAGAATGAAAAAACAATTGTTGAATTAGAAAATTGAAATTTGTCGAAATTGAATGTTTGAAAGTAATTATAAAACAAACAGAGAAAAGTATTCAATTGAATTTTTTTGAGCTTTTGAATTTTTGAGAATGGAATTTTGGTTCCTTATTCATGAACCAACTTTTATTCAACAACAATTCAATTGAGTTCAATTGTTGTATTGTATTTCTTATTTTATAATATTTTAAAGTACTTTTTAAAATACTTTTCAAGTTTTATAATTTTTCTAAAGAAATTGATATTCTTTTTGTATAATTTTGTTAAAAATTCTCGTTTGTCTGGAATGCTACAAACCTAAACTTCTTTTTCTTTTTTCCCAATAGAATAAACTTATTTATAAAACTTAAAGTTCTTTCATCATGAGACTTTGTGGAGCTATTGGTTTGAGTGTTTTAGTTGGGTTCATTGGTTTTGGAGCTTACTTTTACTTTGATTTTCAAGAGAAAACTTCAAATGGAATTCCACTCCCTGGGTACCCAATCACTTTTCCAATTGGAAGTCTTGAAGCATTTGGAGATCCAAATTTTATTAATGGATTAGAACTCTTAACAAAAAAGTATGCAGATGTTAAAACTGGACTCTCTTCTATTTGGAAATTATCAACTCAAATTGTTTCAGTCACTCATCACGAAGATGTTAAAGCTCTTCTTTCGACTACATCATCAAATGTAAACCCTCCAAATGTTCTCAAAGTTTTACAATTTATTCTTGGGAAAACAGCTTTAGTTGCACTCACAGGTGAAGAATGGGTTAAATATCGTCAACATCTTCAAAATTCTGTTGATTCTGTTGAAATGAATACTCTTCTCCCAGAACTTGATGAATTTGTTCAACTTTTAGCAAAATCATTTAATGAAGGAAATAAAGAATTTGATGCAGTCCCTGAAATTCAAAAAATGGTTTTTAGAATTGTTGGAAAAGCTGCTTATAATCACCCTTTTGAAGATGAAGATAAAGAAGCCCTTTCTTTGATGAATAGAGAAGTTATTAGAAGAATTCAAAGTATTAATCCAGCTGATTCTGAACTTTGGGTCCCAACTTCAAGTAATAAAGAACTTTCAGTTGCAAGAGAAAGAATTAGAAAAAGTATTGGCTCTGAAATTGAATCTAGAAGAAAGAATGGAAATACTCATGAAGATTTTTTAAAACATTTTTTGAATACCCCACTTTCAGATGAAGAAATTATTGATGGAATTTGTGCTACTATTTTTGGTTCAGTTCAAGTTTTAACATCTTTCTTCACTTATTCAGTTTTTATTCTTGGTTCGAGACAAGATATTCAAACCAAAGTTGCTGAAGAAGCTATTCAAATTTTAGGATCTCAAGAAGCTTTGACAATTGAAAAAATTGATCAACTTTCTTATACTAAACTTGTTGTCAATGAAGTTCTTCGTCTTTACCCTCCAGCACCTTTAACACAACGTACTCTTGATCATACTATTGAAGTTGGTTCAAGTCCAAATAAACATAAACTCCCAATTGGTATGGATGTTTGGGTTCCAGTCTGGGTTATTCATCGCTCTCCTTTGAATTTTAAAGATCCAGAAACCTTTAATCCTGATCGTTTCAAAGACCACATCTCTCAATACTCTCATATACCTTTTTCTGCTGGACCAAGAAACTGTCCAGGTCAAACATTTGCTCTTCAATTAGCAGCAGGAGCAGTTGCTCGAATTGCAATGCTAACAAAAATTCAATCAGTTAAAGATCATGTTATCCCTGTTGGAAATGGTTTAACTCAACTTCCAGAGAATGGATTAAATATTACATCCTCAACTAGAAATGTATAACTAAATAATTAACAAATAAATAAACAATAACTAAATAACTAACAAATAAATAATTAATAACTAAATAATTATCATCTTTGAATAAATCGGTTCAATTTCTTGTTTGAAATTTGGGAGAGGAAGGGGTTGTTTTGTTTTGTTTTGGAGATTTTTCTGATTTTTTTTCTCGCTTTTTCTTTTTCTTTTTTTTTTTTTTTTGAAACAAAAAACTTGAAACTCAACTCATAGTTTTCTATTTTCTCATTATTTATTGAAAGGTTTTGAAACAAAATATAAGTTAATTATAGTTAAAATAGTTAAATTCAATCTTATTTTACTTTATTCTGACTTCTTTTTAATGGTTTTAATAATAATAATCATTTTTTTTTTTTTTTTTTGAAAATAGATAAAACCAAAAAACAATGAAGGGCTTCATGAACAAAATGGGAAGTGAAATCACTAAAGCTTCAAATGAATTTAGTGAGAGTATGACAAAAGAGTTAAAGAAGAGTGGTTTTGACGCAGATAAAGAAGGAAAGAAAGTTGATAGTGCTGTGCAATCCGCAGACAAAGCAGCTCAAAAACAGTTAGTCTTATTATTTCTCTTATTATTTCTTATTTTTCATCCATTAAATAAAAAAATAAAAAACAATGTTTCTAACATTCATATTCTCTTTTTTCATATTTTAGACTTGCAAAATAAATTGTATTACAAATGAAATGAAATAAAAAGAACTGATGAATTTTTAAGAGCTTTGTTTGATATCAAACATCATTTTATATTTAGGGAAATTAGGAAATGACTCATAAATTACTCATTTTACAACCATTGAACTTCAACAAGAAAAAAGTTACAGAAGTTCAATTTGGAGAAGAAAAAGAAGGAGAACAAATGAAAATGAAATGAAATGAAGATGATATGGTAAGAAACTAACATAGTTATTTTTTTTTTAAAAAAAAAGATTGGAAACAGTTTAGAAAGCTTTCACTTAGTTCTAAAAGAAGAAATTGATAGTATTCTTATTCAACATAATCTTCCAATTTATCCAAAGTCCAAAACTAAGGAAGTTCTTCAACAATCCTTCAAAAATATCTTGATATCATAAAGAAAACTATTGAAGAAGCCAACAATTATTGAAATCGTTTCAATCCTCAAGTTAATTTTTAGTTTGAAATGAAAAATTATATTATGTGGATGATAAAAAAATGGAAACAAAGTAAGTGGAAAGTTTGCAAAAAAAAAAAAAAAATTATTCAAGAATTGTGAAGGAAAAGCAACAAATATGAATGATAGTTCAATTGACCTTAATTGCTTTTACTCAACATTGGTTTAGGTTTCAAAGTATTTTATTTTATTACTTTTCTTTTTTTCTTCTTTTTCTTCTTTTCGATTTTTCATTTTCATTTTCTTTTCTTTTCCTTTTTTTTTTTCAAAAAGTTTTCTTTTTCTTTTTTCTTTTTTCTTTTCTTTTTTTCTTTTTTCTTTTTTTCTTTTTTCTTTTCAAAAAGTTTTTTCTTTTTCTTTTTTCTTTTTTTTTCAAGAGTCTTCAAAAAAGTTTCATTTTCTTTTTATTCCTTTCAATGTTCGTCACCTCATAATCAAGAAATTCAAATTCTGAAACTCTCAAAAAGATCTCCGACATTCCGCCTATTCATCTAATAACCAAAGTCCTCTAAATGGTCAACATTTTCACCCAACTAACGAACCATGTTCGTTGTAATAATAAAACCCCAAAAGAAAAATAACCACGTTTCTACATTATATCTCTTACCCTCTCGATCAATTAAAAGTTCGAAAATCACTGATTTATGATGTTATTGTGACACAAGAGAGAAAAAGGAAACCCTTTAAATTCTGTTCTCTCTTTTCTTTTTTTCATTTTCTTTCTTTTTTCCCAAACGCACATACAAAAGTTTGTAACTGTTCTGTTTTTGATTTTTTTCTATCCTTTATCAAAAATCTGCTTTTTGAAGGTATCAGATCTCTCTCTTTCTTTCTTTTTTTTTAAAAACTATTTTGTGCTATCATTTTTTTGTTCAAATTGTGGGTTTTGTTTAAATAGTCCAAAAAGGGTTTGATTAAATGTTTTGTTTGTTTTAATCATTGTCATTTTTTCTTTTTCTTTTTCTTTTTCTTTTTCTTTTCTTTCCACACACCCCTGCAAATTTGCGACTTATAACTCTCCAATGTGTATCCACTCCAACCCCAACCTCAATACAATCTCAAGATCTCTATCTATCTTCAATTTTCACATTTTTCTATTTTAAAAAACTCATTAGAGAATGGGAAAAATCTGGAACACGTTTTCACTTTTCCTAGTCCTTTGTGCCCTTGTTTTTCTTGGCGTTAGAGCTGAAGAAGAAACAGAAGAAGTCGCTGACTTGGCTTGTAAAGGCTTTTCCTTCCTCACTGGTGACTATGTGGAGGATAGAAATGAATACTTGTTAGCTGATTACTTCAAGTTCTCTTATTTAGGAGCTGAGATCCCTGCTGAAATCGGAAGAGCTTTCCTTACAATCTTGAATGCTCAACAAAGACAACAAATCTGGACTTTAGCAGGTGATATGAAACCTGAAATCGAGGAATATTGGAGCTCAAGAGGTCAATTACGCCAACTTTTTTATAAAAGTTTGATTGAAGGAGCTGCTCTTGATGCTAAAACAATTGGAAATATGAACTTTTTGGTTTATCATCATGAAGGAACTATTGGACTTACAAAAGCAAAAGCATTTAGATCTATTTATCGTTCTTTAACAGAAGATCAAAAAGCTGAACTTCAAGCTCTTCGTGCTTCCCCTCAAAATCCTAGAATTGATCCCCTTAATGAAATTTTCCCAGGAGGCAAAGATGAAGATGGATTAATTGAAAATATTTCTGAAGAAGGTTTTGCTTGGTTAACTGGAGGTGCTCCCAACTTTGATGCTTTCAGTGTTGTTTATAAACATCGTCTTAGTTCTTACTTTGGTCTCAATAAATTAAAAGAAGAGAATCCCAGTTTAACTATTAATCAAATTTGTGCTACAGTTTCCCTCTCTTATATTCAAGTTTTACCACCTTTCACTGAAGGTATCTTGGAACGTGCATTACGTGTGAAAGCACCATTGATCAAGGATTTCTTGGATACTTATGAACTTTTGATTGTTGATGTCTATTCAATTTTAAATGCTGAGAGCTTTGATGTTGAATTGATTGAAGGAGTTGTTTATGAATATCATGATTTAGTTAGTGGTCTTGATACAAAAATTGCTTTATTGGAAACTTCTACTTATATCTCTTTGGGTTGTTCCCTTAATGCCAAAGGTTTTGAATGTCTTCAACAAGTTAGAGAAAATATCAATAGCCCAAGATGTGTTTATGAATTAACAGCCAAAAGTCAACCACCAAGATCTGTTCAAATTTCTGAACCTGACCAAGAACTTGGTTTTGCTGAAGACAGAGTCTCTAAGGATGGAGTCCTTGATACAGTTTTAAATTTTGATGTTCATTATTATGATGGTCCAATTGCTTCCTTTGTTACTCGTGGTTATGATAACTCCATTCCTGGGCCTACTATGAGAGTTAGAAGAGGTGATGTCATGAAGATTAAATTAAATAATAACCTTGGTCCCCATTCAACAAATGACCCTGTCTCTCATAACACTTACAATTATCCCAACAGAACAAATCTTCATACCCATGGTCTTCATGTCTCTGGAGATGGAATTGCTGATAATGTTTTGCTTTCTATTGAACCTGGTGATAGTTTTGACTATGTAATTGAAATCCCAAGTGATCATGCTGGAGGTACTTTTTGGTATCATCCTCATCGTCATGGTTCTACTTTCCTTCAAGTTGCCCAAGTTGCTTCTGGTATGATTATTGTTGAAGATGAACCTGGTGATGTTCCAGATACTATTTTTAATATGGTGGATGTCCCACTTATGATTCAACATGTCAAATTAACTGGAGTTAATAATGTTCAAACTATTGCTCAAGCTTCTACTCCTCCTGATGAACTTTGGTCTCAAAATTTGAAAGGTTATGTTGCTGGTACCAATGATTCAGCTTATAACTTTGTTCTTGTTAATGGTCAATATCACCCTAAATACACCATGACTTTATCTCAATGGTATCGTTTCCGTTTGGCTTTTGGTGGACACTCCCAATACCTCTATTTACATGTTAATGATACAGCTTGTGAAATGAAACTCTTGGCTAAAGATGGAATTTATGTTGCTGATGCCCCTCGTCCAATTACTTATGTTCTCATTCCACCTGGTGGTCGTGCTGATGTTGCTATTCGTTGTAATGCTGTTGGTTCCTTTTTCCTTCGTTCTATTGGTACAATTCAAGCTGATACTATTACTGCTGAACTGGTTACACAAGTTCTTAGATTAGATGTCACTTCACCTTCTCTTTCCCCTGATGCTATGAAACCTAGCAAATATAGAACTTTATCAACCATTCAACCTTGTCAAGCTTCTGCTGTTTCAACCTTGGTTGATTCTGAATTACCTCCTTTGGACCCCTTCTCTGCTTTCCGTCCTCAATACCTCTGGGATCTTCGAAGCCTTA